>Ga0182021_10001578_pt1 | contig 26376 bp, 14 predicted proteins | sample 612E3MmetaG_FD_120493 | JGI IMG/M metagenome (GOLD analysis project Ga0182021, IMG submission 120493) | Permafrost microbial communities from Stordalen Mire, Sweden - 612E3M metaG (Illumina Assembly) | ecosystem: Environmental > Terrestrial > Soil > Wetlands > Permafrost | place: Sweden...
CATAAAGAGTGGCTTGGGATAAGGTGTTCCCAAAGCCCCCTGAGTCCAACCGGGCAGGCGATTTTGGCGGCGGTATCAGAATACGATCCGCGGTGTCGCCGCCCCAGCAGCAACGGTTATGCGGCCGCCAGCCAGTCCCAGGGTCAAGGTTGCGCCGCCACGATGGCGGGCTCGGCCCCGAGCGTGCCGCGCAACTCCGTGAGGTAGGCCGGGCTGTTGACGCGGGCGTTCTCCAAGCGCGCCGCCTCAAGCCGCGCGGGAATGCCGAGGCGCCCGGCCTCATCGGAATAGTTTGGCTTGGCGAGGAACTTCTCCAGGTAGGCGAGGTGGCGCCGCCACTGCCGGGTGGTCAGGGCCTGCCGGGCGCGCAACCGTTCACCGTACCACTCGCTGGCCAGCACCTGGTCGTGGGAAAACAACGCGCGAATGCCGGGATCGGATAGCCTTTTCCCTTCAAACTGGCCGTCGCGCATGATGTGCAGCAGCGCGCGCAGCGGCGGGCAGGCCTGGGCGACGCTGCCATCGTTGAAGTAGTACTGCGCGACCCGCTGCTGGGTGACGACAATGTTGTCCATGCCGTCGGCAAACGTAGCGCGGTCCTGCAATTCCGGACGCAGCATCTCTTCCGTGAAGACGGCGTGCGGATGGTTGAAGACGCGTCCGCAGAAATGCGAGACGAAGCGCGTGGTAATGCGGTAGCCGAGGCGGCTGGCCAGGACGGGCCGGCCGCCGTACTCGAAGTCGGCGCACTTTTCCAAAAACCCGGTGCCGATGAGGAAATGAGGATCGCGCTCCTCGACGCCCATACGGCACCACACCTCCGGCACGAGCAGGCTGATGTCGTGGTCCACCCGCGTCTTGGGCCCGATGCAGCCGGCGGAGGAAAGAAAACCGTCGTATCCGGTGACGCAATAGGAGACGAAGGCGGCGTTGAGATCGTAAATCGGCGGCAGGGAGTTGAACGGACCTTTCGTCAGTGCGCCCTCCGAACCGGCGCCGGTGGTGGAGGGTGACTTGCCCGTCATGCTGCAGATGAACTCCATGAACAGCTCGGGCAGTTCCATGTAGTGCAGCGGATTGTAGACGGCCAGCGGGCGGATGCCGGCGGCCGGGTCGGCCGGATTGTTCCGCCGCCCGGCGAGGACGGCGCTGACCGGGGTGGGCACGGGTCGGCCGACCGGCACGCGGCGCATGAGCCGCAGGCCCACCTCCGCAACATGCGATTCGCGCAGATTCAGCAGATCGGGCCGCGTCTGCAGATAGCGCGGATTCTTTGAGAGTATCCCGTCGACCAGGCGCGGATGGGCGCACGAGACAAAGAACTCCGGCCGTCCGCCGGCCGCGGCGGTCTTGATCAGCTCCTGCATCGGCGCCGTAAACTCGTCAAAGCCGATGGCGTCCTCGATCAGCTCCCGCGCCTGGGCCGCCGTGAGCGGCTCATAGTTGGAGAAAAACGTGCCGGACCGGGCGAAGTCGCTCTCCGTCTGGTGGTCGTAACCGCGGTGGACGGCGTCGTCGGGCCGTTGAAAGAGCCGGTATTCGCAGTTGTGCACGAACTTGAGCGACGGTTGCACGGCGGAGACACCCAGGCCGGTCAGCCGATCCCGCGGCACCACGATCGCCGCGGTGATGTCGTCCTCCATCTGGATCTTCAGGGCGGGGTGGAAATCCTTGCGCAGGCCGAAGGTGCGCCACGAACCGTCGGCCGCGAAACCCACCCGCAGGAAATTCGACTCGATCCGCTGCGCCCGCAGGCGAAGTTCGTTGGCGGGCACGCCGTTGATGACGTCAACGCTGAATTCCTCGCGCCAGCGGTCGCCCCACTCGGGCTTGTAGAACCGCTTCACGACCAGCACGAGCTCCTTGATGTGCTGCGGAATCGTCTCGAGCCAGGCGTTGTACGCGTCGTTGTGCTCCTCGGCGGACGGCGTAAACAGCTTGATGACCGAGCCCAGCGAACGCCGCGGACTAAGGATGGGACGCAGGTCCGTGCCCGGCCGGGCCGGATCGCGGAAGCGCTGCGAATAGTCGCGGGCCAGCAGGCCGGCGACCGTGTCGAAATCGGCCTTGAAGTCGGCCACGAACACCGGGCCCTGGATGATCGCGTCAGAGATGCTCTTGGAAATCTCGGACTTGCCGCCGCCGGAGACGGTGGACGGCTTGTGGCAGAGGGTACACTCGGCGTGCGTGCCGACGAGACGCCATGTCCGGCTGCCGCGGGGTTTTTCCAGGTGCACTTTGAATCCCGAGGGCAGCACGTAGGTGTGGCGGTGGCGCAGTTTCAGCTGCTGCTCGCGACCGTCGCGCGCCCACCGCACGGACTCGCTCGGCAGGTCGAAATGCGCGTCTTCCGGCACATAAATAATGTCCGGATACAGACGGTCGACCGCGTGGCCCTCCGGTCGCGCCTCCACGAGGTCGCCGAGCAGTTTCATACCCTCGCCCAAAGTGCGGGGATATTTGGTGATGACGCGCGCGGCGGCGAAGTCGGCGGCAAGATCGAACCGCGTAAACAACAGCGCGCCGCCGGCGTGCTCCTCCTCGCAAAGGCCGAAGAGATTCGCCGAGTAGCTGATGTACGATTTGACCTCCTTCTTGCAGTACCCGAAATAATTGTCGGAAAGGATGGTTACAATGACCCCGCTGGCGTCACGGGCCGTGACCTTGAAGGCCACGCCGTCGTTGTAGCGTTCGGCCGCGTCGCGCCAACACATGCCGTCGCGACGCTGCCGCTCGGTGGCCTCCTCCCAGCGTGGGAGACCGAGCACCTGCTTGGTCAGACGGGTGAGGTGGGGGGCGAGGATGACGCAGCCGCTGTGCCCGGTCCAGTGTGTCGGATCGAGCGCGGCGTCGTTTTCCGGCAGACGTGGATCGCCACCGTTGCCGAAGACGCTCTCCACAAAGTCGAGATTACAGACGAGGCTGCCCGGCGCGAAGAAGCGCACCTCCATCGATTTCTCGGCGATGAAGCCCTCCACGGCGGGACATACCACCGGGCGAAGCAGCAGCGAGACAAAGCATTCCGCCTGGGCCGGCTGCGACGCCGTGAAGGGCAGCCGCATCAACTCCGGCGGCGGGTTGAAGGCGTGCCGCAACAACTGGCCGAAAACGGCCTTGGGCACGGCCTTCTTGTCATCGGGGATCGGCAACCCACCTTCGGTGACATGAAAGATCCCTTGGGTCGTGCGGCGGTCGCTCTTCGGATTATGCAGAACCCCCTGTCTGACGCGATACGAGTTGACGATCTCCGTCGCATATTGGTCCCGGTCGGGTGGCAGCGAGAGGGCCCGGGCCAGGCCGTAGCGGTCGAGCACAAAGGTAAGGACAGGCACGCGCGGGACCTCGGTGGCGTCCTGCAGATAATCGTAGAGGAAATTCTGGATCCGCTGATCGGCCGGGCACAGATGATTGGAAAGGAGCCGGTCCTTCTCGCGATTGAGCGCGACCATGTCGCTCATAAGTTCGGCGAGATCGGCATCGGCCTGGAGCGGAAACGTCGGGCAGCCGAGGTCCCGGAGCTTAAGATTGATGTAGAGCAGGAGTCTGTGCTCCGCCTCGGCCGAACCAGGGCCGCCAACGCCGGTTCGCTGTTGCTGATCGGAGGTGAGGGCTGCGTGCATGCGCAAGAAAAGGATGCCGGAGCTTAAGGCAGGCTGCGACCGTCCGCAAGCCCGCCCGCGCTGCCACCGAGCCACAGTCGCTCGGGTGTTGTTCTGCCTGACCCGGTGCTAATCTCGTCGTTCCCACGGACGTTCCGATCTCCGTGCACAACTATGGTCAAGGTTGAACATGGTTGTGCACCCAAGGCCGCGCACGCGGAAACGAAACAACGCCGAAGCCTTTACTGGAAGAATGCCAGAATGCTGGACGGACATGATGGCGCTGGCAGCGACATGAGTCCAAGTTACCTCCCGGCAGCGAGACTGCCGCTTGTCTAGTGAAACCCGCCACCCTTGCTTGCCGGAACCGGTCGCGCCCGATTAGGATACCGGAAGGCCGGCCGGAGCCGGGACCCGACCGCCTCAGCACCCGAAATTTATGAACCACACTCGAATTCCTCTGGCGGCCCGCGCCGCGCTGTTTGTCGCGACGCTGACCTCGCGATTGCTGTCCGCCGCCGCCACGCCGCCGCCGGTGCAGCTGCACTGGCTGGATCCATCGCCGCCGGCCTTCGCGCGAGGCGTGAGCTGGGGCGTGCCGTGGCCGAAGGGCGCAGTCCAAAAGGACCAGACCTTCGCCCTGAACACGGCCGACGGCGGGAGTCTGCCGCTGCAGAGTTGGCCCTTGGCTTACTGGCCCGACGGCTCGATCAAATGGACTGGTTTCGCCACGAGTACGCCGGCCGCGGCCGCCGGTCCGCTGACCCTGGTTCCCGGCCCGGCCGCCGGGGATGCCGGCGCGGTGCTCACGGTGACGCAAAGCGACACGGCCTACGAGATCACCACCGGACCGCTGAAGGCCCGCATCGACAAGTGGGGCGGCGGCATCATCCGGTCGCTGGCCATCGACAGCCGGGAGGTCGCTCGCGACGGACGGCTCGTCTGCATATTGCAGGACGGCCCCGATGGTGATCCGGCAGAGTCGCCCCCGCGGCAGGCATTTGCCAGCAAGGTGGAAAAGGTGACGCTGGAGCAATCGGGACCGGTGCGGGCGGTGATCAAGATCGAGGGCGTGCACCAGTCGCAGCAGAGCGGCCGCGAATGGCTGCCGTTTGTCGTGCGGCTTTATTTCCATGCCGGCCAGACGGCGGTGCGCCTCGTGCATACGATCGTCTTCGATGGCAACGAACAAAAGGATTTCATCCGCGGTCTGGGCGTGGTCTTCGCCGTGCCGCTGCGCGAGCAGGTGCAGAACCGGCAGGTCCGTTTTTCCGGCGAGGGTGCCGGCCTCTGGTCGGAGCCGGTCCAGCCGATGGTGGGGCGCGGCGGGCGGTTCGTGGCCGATCCGGCAAGCGGACGTGACGTCTATCCGGACCAGATCGCCGGAAAACGCGTGCCCAACGCGGAGCAGGTCAATCAACGCGGCCAGAACCTGCTCGCCGACTGGGCGGTGTGGGATGACTTCAAACTGGTCCAGCCGAACGCCGACGGATTCACCGTCATGAAGCGCACCAACCCGGAAAGCTGCTGGCTGCCCGCCGGTGCGGGCCGACGCGCCTCGGGGCTGGTGTTTGTCGGCGATGTGAGCGGCGGACTGGCCGTCAGTGTGAAGGATTTCTGGCAGTCCTACCCGGCGTCGCTGGAGGTTGGGAAGGCCGCCACCGGCGAGGCGGAGTTGGCGGTCTGGCTATGGTCACCCGACGCGCCCGCCATGGATTTGCGCCACTACGACACGAAGGCGCATGGCCTGGAATCCGTCTACGAGGATGTGCAGCCGGGCTTCAGCACGCCGGTCGGCGTGGCGCGCACGCGGGAACTGACGCTCTTCCCCTCGGGCGGAATGCCGGCGAAAACGGAGACGGTTGCGATGGCCCACGCCGGGGCCCAGCCCCCGCAGCTCGTCTGCACCCCCGCATACCTGCATGCCGCCCGCGCGTTCGGCATCTGGAGCCTGCCCGATCGTTCGACGCCGCTGAAACAGGCGGTGGAGGACCGCCTGGATTCGCTCGTGGCCTATTACGAGAAGCAGGTCGAGCAGCAGCATTGGTACGGTTTCTGGGATTACGGTGATGTGATGCACTCCTATGACGAGGTGCGCCACGTCTGGCGCTACGACCTCGGCGGCATGGCGTGGGACAACTCCGAGCTCGGGACCGATATGTGGCTTTGGTACAGCTTCCTGCGCACCGGCCGCGCCGACATTTTCCGGCTGGCCGCGGCGATGACCCGGCAAACCGGCGAGACCGACTGCTACCACCTCGGACCGTTTGCGGGCCTGGGTTCGCGCCACAATGTGCGGCACTGGGGCTGTGGCGCCAAGGAGGCGCGCATCAGCCAGGCGGCCTACCGCCGGTTCTTCTATTACCTCACCACCGACGAGCGTACCGGCGACATCATGCACGAGGTGGTCAACGCGGACTACAAGGCGACGGAATATGATCCGATGCGCCTCGCGCAGCCGATCACGGAGGCCGAGAAGAAAGCCGCCCCCGGGCGCGTGCGTCTCGGACCGGACTGGTTCGCCTTTGCCGGAAACTGGATGACCGAATGGGAGCGCACGGGCGACGCGAAGTGGCGCGACAAAATTCTCGCGGGCGTCGACTCGCTCGCGAAAATGCCGCTCGGCCTGCGCTCGGGGAAAAACCTGGTCTACGGGTACGATCCGGCGACCGGCCGGCTCTTCCAGCTCTCCACCGAGGTTGGCGAGTACAACCTGGCGACGATCATGGGCGGCGGGGAGGTGGTCTTCGAGCTCAACGACATGCTCAATGATGCGCGCTGGGACCGACTCTGGCTTCAGTTCTGCCGCCTCTACCAGACCCCGCGCGGCGTCTCCGCAGAGCAGATGAAGGCGCTGATTGCGAAAGACACGGCGACGGGGACCGAAGGCGCCGACGGTGCGTTTCTTGGCACGGCGCAGGGCGGACCCCGCACAGCCGCCTATGCCTACCTAAAGACGAAGAACCCGGTCTTCGCGAAGCGCGCCATCGAAATGGCCTTTGGCCGGCGCAACACTGGCCTGATCGAGATCCGCCCGGTGACCGGGCCCGATGTGCTCAACCCCGGAGAGGAAAACCCGTTTGTCGGCACCAATGGCGCGGCCCAGTCGGGACTCAACGCCATCGAGGTGCTGGATATGTGCGCCGACCAGCTGCCCACTGATCTGCCGCCGCCCGGAGATAGCGGAAACGAAGGGCCCGCGCGGCCCGGCGCGGCGCAGGGCCGTCCGGCCGCCGCTGGGCAGGGTGGATAGAGCGGGTCCCTGAAGTCGAGGCAGGGCGCGCTATCCCTGAGACGCCGTTTTGCCGGCCGCCTTCAGGCCAGGCGGGCGCAGGCCGCGTGGCGCTGGCAGGTGACGAGGTGGTCGTTGACCATGCCGGTCGCCTGCATGAACGCGTAACAGATCGTACTGCCGACGAACCTAAAACCGCGCTTCTTCAGGTCGCGGCTCATCGCGTCGGACTCGGGGGTCCGGGCGGGGACTTGTTTCGCCGTGCACCAGGTGTTCTGGATGGGCCGGCCGCCGGTGAACCTCCAGACGTAGCCGTCGAAGCTGCCGAACTCGCGCTGCACGGCCAGAAACGCCCGCGCATTCCCGATGGCCGCGGCGATTTTCAAACGGTTGCGCACGATGCCCGGGTCTGCGAGCAGCGCCGCGACCTTCCGCGTGCCGTAGCGCGCAATCTTCTGCGGGTCGAAGCCGTCGAATGCGCGCCGGTAATTCGCGCGCTTGTTCAGGATCGTGGACCAGCTGAGGCCAGCCTGGGCTCCCTCCAACAGGATGAATTCGAACAGCACCCGGTCATCGTGCTGAGGTACGCCCCATTCGCGGTCGTGGTAGTCGAGGTAGATTTCCGAGGTCGGCCAGGGGCAGCGGGCGGGCGAGGGCATGAAACTAAAATCGCTGTTGAAGTCAGAATGGCAAGACGAGGCGCATTGCTTGGACTCGCTCAAGGGGGCGCGGAGAAAGCACCGAGCCGGATTTGTTTCGCGGAAAGCAACAAAGGGAAGAGTCGATGAACGCGCGACGCCCTCATCGCGCGAGGCGCGCGGATCCGGTCCCGTTTCCTTCGTTGTCTCCGGCGAGTAGGCGCGGGTCCTCAGCCACACCCGGCGGCCTTAAGGCAGGGAGGCAAAGCTGATCTTGAAGACGATCGCGTCGTCAGCGGGCTGCTTCTTCGGCGGGGTGATCGTCAGGGCGGCGGCCGATTGAGACCACTGAATCTTCTCATCGCTGCCGAGCAGGCTGACCCCGGTGACCGGCTTCTCCAGAAGTCTGGCGGCGGTGCCGAGCGACTTGATCGGCAGCTCCTTTGCCGGCCAGCCGAGCACGATGGCATAAAGCACGCCCCCCTTGGTGGTGAAGCGGATATCTTCCGCCGAAAAAGGCTTCCCCTTTCCCTCGTTGAAGCCCTGCGCGGTGATCGGAACTGCGTTCTCAAGGGCAGGACCTTCGCCGCAGACCTTCCACGGTCGAGTGCCGAAGATGCACTCACGGTTGACATCCATCCACCGCGCGATGCCTTCGACGATGGCGAGCTCGTCGGAATCGATCGTGCCGTCGCCGCGCACCGGGACGTTGAGCAGCAGGTTGCCATTCTTGCTGACGACATCGGCCAGGGTGTGAATGACCGTCTTGGTGGTCTTGTATCCGTGCTGCTCAAAGATCGCGCGCTTGTAGTGCCAGTCACCCAGGCAGGTGTCGGTCTGCCACGGCTGGGGTTCGATCCGGTTGCTCTGGCCGCGTTCGATGTCCCACACCATGCACTGGCGCTGCTGCGCATCGAGGACCTTGGCGAACATGACCGCTTCGAGCCGGCCCTGGTGCAGCTTCATATTGCGGTTGTAGAAATGCGCGGCGATGCGCAGGCCGGCGTCGCTTACGGGCCACAAGGGCAGCGCGGTGTCGTCGAAGTAGACGAGATCGGGCTGGTACGTGTTAATGAGATCAATCGTGCGGTTGTAGAACTTATCGCAATACGCCTGGTCCGGGAGGCTCGCGCCGTTGTCCCAATTCCACTGGCGGTGAATGGCGTACGGATCGCCGCTGTCGGCACTGCGCGCGTGATTCTGCGCGTAGAGGTCCTGCGGGTCGAGGCCATCCCACCATTGGCCCTTGCCGTCGGCCTTGGTGAGCTTTCCATCGTAGGGCACGCCGGCGAGCGGGCCGGTTTCATCCGCGCCCTGCGACGGTTCGTACCAGGTCCACGCGTGGGCGGCATGGACGCTGACGCCAAAACGGAGGCCATTCGCGCGGGCGGCCTGGGCCCAGCCGCCGATCAGATCCTTCTTCGGGCCGACGGCGACCGAGTTCCACGGTTGGTACCTGCTGTCCCAGAGGTCGAGGTTGTCGTGGTGGTTGGCCAGCGCGAAAAAATACTGGGCGCCCGCCCGTTTGTAGAGTGCCAGGAGTTTCCCGGGATCCCACTGCTCCGCCTTCCAGAGATGGATGACGTCCTTGAATCCGAACTTCGACTGAGGGCCGTATGTTTGCCGGTGGAAGTCGTAGTCGGATGGAGCCCAGCTCGGCCCCTTCGGCATGTACATGAAACGCGCATACCAGTCGCCCTGTTCCGGCTGGCATTGCGGACCCCAGTGCGCCCAGATGCCGAACTTGGCATCGCGAAACCACTCCGGGCATTCGTACTTTTGCAGCGACTCCCAGGTCGGCTGAAACTTGCCGGTGTCCATCGGCTCGGCCGTGGCGCTGATGTGGGAGGTTACGGGGGCGCTTGACGGGATCTCCTGCGCCGCGACCCAGCCGGTGGGGAGCAGGGCGCAGAGGGCGGCCAGGCGTACGAGGTGGCGGGGACTGACCAACGATGAGCTCATGGGGTGGGCAAGTGAAAACGCGCCGGGCGGCCCGGCTCAAGCCAAATGGCGGCGCCAAATCAAGGAGGATTCACCACGAAGGCACGAAGTGCACGAAGAAAGCGGAAGGTCGGGCTCTGGCCTGTAGGAGCCTGTTCACAGGCGATTCTAATCTTTCAGAGACGCACGCAAAGGCAGCGAAGGAACCCAAGCGGTTTTCACCACGAAGGCACGAAGCGCATGAAGGATCCTGCAAAGGCTGAGAATCGTCTCTGCGACCTTCTGTAAAAAGGTTCGGGCGCCGGGATCCGTCTCCATTTCCTCCGTTGCTCCTGGAAAATCCCCGGGGCTTCCCCTTTTGCCGGGGCGCCTTGCGTCGGCGCGATTTCTGGAGAGGGTGCCGCATGAAAATCGGCATCATCGGTTCCGGAATCGTGGCGCAGACGCTCGGCGGCGGGTTTCTCAAGCACGGCCACGACGTCGTGCTGGGTACGCGCGACCCCGCCAAACTGGCGGAGTGGGCGCAGCAGAATCCCAAGGGGAAGGTGGGGAGCTTTGCCGACGCGGCGAGATTCGCGGAACTCGCCGTGCTGGCCGTCAAAGGCACGGTGGCGGCGGACGCCGTCCGGGCTGCCGGCGTCGCCATCCTCGCGGGAAAGTTGGTGATCGACGCCACCAACCCGATCGCCGAGGCGCCGCCCGTCGACGGAGTGCTCAAGTTTTTCACGAATCTCGACGAGTCGCTGCTGGAGCGCCTGCAGCGCGAGTTTGCGGCGGTACGCTTCGTCAAGGCGTTCAACTCTGTCGGCGCCTATTGCATGGTGAACCCGCAGTTTAAGGGCGGGAAGCCAACCATGTTTATCTGCGGCAACGACGCCGCCGCCAGGAAAACCGTCACGACCGTGCTGGACCAGTTTGGCTGGGAAACAGCGGACATGGGCGTGGCCGCGGCGGCGCGCGCGATCGAGCCGCTCTGCATGCTCTGGTGCATCCCCGGTTTCCTGCAGAACGACTGGACGCACGCGTTCAAGTTGCTGCGCTAAGCTGGCGGTGGCGAAGTCCGGGCTGCGGTGCGTGCGGGATTGCACCCGGGGCGCGGGGTCCGTCATCGTGGCCGGCTTTCATGTCCCTGTTCAGTTTACTCGATGTCTCCCACGCCTTCGGTGGCCCACCGCTGATTGACTCGGTCAGTTTTCAGGTCGAACCGGGGGAGCGGGTGTGCCTGGTCGGGCGCAACGGGACGGGCAAGTCGACACTGATGAAGTTGATCACCGGCGAGATCCGGCCCGATCGCGGACAGGTTTTCCGCCAGCCGGGCGCCCATTTCACCCGGCTCACCCAGGAGATGCCGGATGATCTCGCGGGTACCGTGCATGATCTGGTGGCCGGTGGATTGCGGACGGCGACCCACGAGGAGGAATGGCAGCGGGAAATGCATCTGGACCAGCTGCTGGAGCGCCTGCAGCTGCCGGCCCGAGGGGACTTCGCGGCGCTGTCGGGCGGACTCAAACGCCGCGTGTTGCTGGCGCGGGCGCTGGCCGGTCGGCCCGACCTGCTGCTTCTGGACGAGCCGACCAACCACCTCGATCTCGCATCGATCCTCTGGCTGGAGGAGTTCCTGGTCACGGAAAAACCCTCGCTGTTCTTCGTCACTCATGACCGCGTGTTTCTGCGGCGTCTGGCGACGCGCATCGTCGAGCTCGATCGCGGCGGGCTGACCAACTGGGATTGCGATTACGACGCCTACGTGGTCCGGCGGGAGGAGCGGCTTGCGGCCGAGGAGCGCCAGCAGGCGGCGCTCGACAAGCAGCTGGCGCAGGAGGAGGAATGGATCCGCCGCGGAGTGCGCGCCCAGCGTTCCAGGGCTGGCGCCCGGATCGAGGCGCTGATACGCCTGCGGGCTGAGCGGCGGGAGCGCCGGGAGCGGGCGGGCAGTGTCAACCTGCGGCTGGCCGAGGCCGAGCGTTCCGGCGTCAAGGTGATCGAGGCGGAAAACGTCAGCTTCGCATACGCGGACGGCCGCATCCTGCTGCGCGACTTCAGCACGACGATCATCCGCCGGGACAAGATCGGCCTCATCGGTCCGAACGGTGCCGGCAAAACCACGCTCATCAAGCTGCTCCTCGGCCAGCTCGCGCCCACCACCGGCTTTATCACCCAGGGCACCAACCTTGAAGTCGTCTATTTCGACCAGCTCCGGACGCATATTGACGACGCCCGCTCCGTGGCGGACAACATCGCCAACGGCAACCCGAGCGTCACCATCGAGGGGCGCACGCGGCATGTCATCAGCTACCTGCAGGATTTTCTTTTCACCCCGGAGCGTGCCCGCACGCCGGCGCGAGTGCTTTCCGGCGGTGAACGCAACCGCCTGTTGCTGGCGCGGCTCTTCACAAAGCCGGCCAACCTGCTGGTGCTCGACGAGCCGACCAACGATTTGGACGCAGAAACCCTCGACCTGCTCGAGGACCTGCTCGTCGAGTTTCAGGGCACGCTGCTCTTGGTGAGCCACGATCGGGAATTCCTGGACAACGTCGTCACGAGCACTCTGGTTTTTGAAGGCGACGGCCGGATCGGCGATTACGTGGGCGGTTACACCGACTGGCTGCGGGAGACGCGGAAGACGGCCGCGGCGGCTCAACCGGCCCCCGGGCTCACGGAGGCAGTGGCAAGGACGGCGGCTCCAGGCGAAAAAAACTCCAGGTCTCCAGCCCGGGGCCGCAAGCTCACCAACAAGGAGCGGGCCGAACTCGAGTCGCTCCCCGCGACAATCGAGGCGCTTGAAAGCGAGCAGGCGGAACTCACCGGCCGTCTGGCCGATCCGGAAACCTACCAGCGGGAACCGGGCGCCGTGCCGGCAATCCAGGCGCGGCTTGAGGCCATCGGGTGGGAGCTAAGCGCGGCATTCGCCCGGTGGGAGGAACTGGAGACCGTTCGCACCAACTCGGCGTGAGGCCTGACGCGTGCGCAATCAGCCGGCGCGGGCTGGTCGGGCGAGGAATTGCTCGCGGCGGCGGCGGAGTACCTCGAGATACCCGGCGCTCTCGATGGCCCGCGCCCGCTCGTGATAGCGGCGCCCTTTGAGCCCGCCCTTGATGAGATGGTTCCGTTCCATGAATTCGGGACGCGCCAGATACAGCAGCGCCGGATCCCGCTGGTACAGGAGCAGGTTCACGTCGTTGTAGAGAGCGGCGTTCCACGGCGCCGTCCGGGCGAAATTACGGCTCAGCGCGAACTGTCCCAGGAGCGACAATGCCGCGGCCACCGCCGCCGCGCCGACAAGAGCAGCGCGGAAATCCATCCACACCTCGGGCGAATGATCCCGTCCCACCCAGCTGCCGGCCACGACGCCGCCGACCAACGCGGCCAGCAGGATGCGCGGCAACGAGTACAGGGTGAACGGAGAGAGCGGCTCAAGGTTCGTGTTGGGGACGAGCAGCCGGTACATCCTGAGCAACTCCTCGCGCGCGACGGGCGCTTCATTGAGGAGAATCCGCGCCTCGGGATGCCGGCGTGTCTTGCGCAGGATCTCATGGACGCGGAAGCAGGTGACGACACCCTCGCGGGAGTATTCGTCCTGGATGGCCGCGCAGGCGATGCGCGAACCGCGGACAATGTGCGCGGCGAGGGGCGACACGACGACGACATCGTCGATCAGCCGGCGTTTGGCCTCGGCCAGCCGGGTGGTCTCGGCGGGCGACATTCCTTTTTCGCAGGTCGTGGCCGCATAGTAGAAACTATGTTCTTCCAGCTCGTGACGGAGGTTCGCCTGGCGCATTGCCCGGTCCAGCGGCTCGATGTTGTCGGCAGTTGCTGCAGTCATGGAAAATTCCCCTGTTCGCTTGCCGACTATCACAACCCGGCCGGGATTTCCAGCCGTCCTTAGGCCGACCCCGGCGAGCGGGCACGGCGAATTCATTCTCGGCCTGCTCGTGGATGACGGTGCGCTGCTGTGCGCCCTTCGCAGGTCGGATGGAACGGGGTCATCCACGCCCAGCCGGCGATCGGAGGCCTGAAGGCGGTTCTACCGACCGAGAATCGCAGAGAGAAATCCGACCCCACAGGAAGGCCGGGCGCTCGCCCCAGTGGCGTTCACCGGCGCTCAAGAACTGCACGGGGTGATTCACTCGAACTGTCTCGAAAAATGGGGAGGCGAAGAAAATAACATAAGAAACACTTGCGCGCATAATAATATTAGCTTATGATCCTCTCATCTGCTTCGGAGTGCCATGGTCATCCATTACGGATGTGCGGGCGCCGATGGCTAAACCCTGCAACGAGATTACAATCATGAAGATCAGATGGCCGCTAATGTGCGGAGTTTTTGGCGCGTTGACCTTGTCAGCGCTTGGTTCGGGAGTCGACGCTGATGTCCCCTTCGCCTTCCGGATTGGCGAACGCAGTATGCCGGCGGGAAAATACTCCTTCGTCTACAAGGAGCAGGAAAATGCCGTGCTGGTCCGCGGCGGTGGAGCGGAGGTCAATCTCCCGGTTAGAACACGCCTGCATGGACCGTCGGGAGCCTTGAATCTCGAGGGCACGCTCGTGTTCGACCGGAAGGACGCGGTCCGCCTCCTCGCGGAAGTATGGATGCCGCGAGAGGATGGATTTCAGGTTGGTTCCCTGCCAGACGCCCAAAACCACACCGTTGTCCAAATTGTGGACCGCCCTACTGAAGTGTCAGCCGGGCCGAAGATCTTCCAGCAAACCTGCCAGGTTTGTCACGGGCCCGAAGGAAAGGGCAATCCCGCGGCCGACGAGTTTTTCCACAAGCAATTGCCGCGTCTGAACTCGGCCTATGTGCAGGACAAGTCCGACGGTGATCTGCGCGAGATCATTACCCAAGGCACGGGGCGCATGGATCCAGTCCGCCTGCAGGAATCCAGCGGCGTCAGGCACACGCTGCCTGCTTCCGCAATCGATCCGGTGATTGCCTACGTGCGGACTCTCGGGCGCGCGCCATGATGTCCAGCCTTGCTTGACCCCGGAGACACCTGAAAGGAGCGGGGGGACGACGCGTCCGCCACGCTCCTAGCCCGAAGCCAGCTGGCTATTTGGCCTCCGCAAGGAGGACGGCCAGGTCAAGCGGATGCGTGAACATGGCCACGCTGCCATCGGCGGCTCGCGGCCACTCTTCCCGCGGGCGGTCCCGGTAGAGTTCGACGCCGTTGCCGTCGGGATCGCGCAGGTAAAGCGCTTCGCTGACGCCGTGGTCGGCCGCGCCGTCGAGCGGGATCTTGGCGCGCTGCAGGCGGCGCAACGCCTCAGCGAGCGTGGCGCGGTCCGGATAAAGGATGGCCACGTGATAGAGTCCGGTCGTGCCGGCCGCCGGCGGTTTTCCGCCGAGGCTCTCCCACGTGTTCAGCCCGATATGGTGATGGTAGCCGCCAGCCGAAATGAATGCGGCCTGCGGACCAAACTGCTGCATGAGCTGGAAGCCGAGCACGCCGCAATAGAAATCGAGCGCGCGCTGCAGGTCGGCGACTTTCAAGTGGACGTGCCCGATGCGGACCGCTGGATCAATGGAGGTGGAAATGGACTGGACCATGGACCCAGGATGTCCGTCGGCCGACGAAAAGCAAAACCTGCTCGAAGTCCGGCGGGCTGCTAAGGCCGCGCGCACTCCACGGCGTTGGAGTAATCGGTCTCGCCGGCGGCGTTCACCGCCTTGAGCCGGTAGAAGAATCGCCTCCCCGCGGCCGCGCTTTCGTCGACGTAGAGCACCTCCGGCGCCGAGATTTTCTTTTCCTCGTAAGCCCGGACGTCGGCGATCACCGAATCCTCCAGTCCCGCGGCGAGACATTGCCAGGGGCCTTTCAGGCCACCAGCCCGCTCGAGGGTGTAACTGCTGGCACCGGTTGATCCACGCCAGGTGAAGCCGCCACCGGCGCGCAGGAGGACCGGGACGGGCGACGGTTTGGGCAACGGCGGCAGTTCCTCGCCACGAATGGCATAGGCCGCGGTGCGCAGCAGGTCGAGGATGCGCCGCTCGTCGTAGCCATGGCCCGTGGCGAAGCCCGGCCAGTGGTAGGAATTCACGGGGGTTCCGCCCTCGTTGTGGTAATAGAACCCGCCGTCGCGGCGGCGTCCCCGGATGCCCCAGAGCAGGCCGCCCGCAATGCCGTCCTCGCGAATCGTCCGCATCAGCTGGCGGATCGTCTCCAGCGAACCGAGGCCAAACTCGTCAATGATGAGCGGCTTCTTGCCGCGGCACTCCACCTGGTCGGCGCGCGCGAGCGCGGCGAGGTCGGTCGAGCCTCCCCCGAGCCGGTTCCAGTACTCGTAGAGGTGGGTGCTCAGCACATCGATGTTCGGATCGGCGATGAACGCGGCCCGGTCGCCGCCGCCTTCCATCACAAGGTGCCGGGGATCGACCTGCTTGAGGCAGGCCGCCATCTCGCAACTCCAGGCGGTGACGCGCGGTTTCCAGGTCTTCTCGTCGAGCCGGCGGTCGCCCCACCAGCTGGGGAATTCGTTGCCCAGCTGCCAGGCGAGAATGGCCGGATCATCGCGATAGAGGAGCCCGCTGACCGTGTTGCGCCGACTAAGGACATACCGGATCAAGTCGCGGAAATCGTCCTTGATCTCCGGATCGGTCCAGAAGGCGCTGCCGGGCTTGCCGGCGAGGGCGGCGAATTCGTCCACTCCGCGCCAGCCGGCGAAATTCTGCGCGATGATCAGCGGGATGATGACGCGGACATCGTACTCCGGGCACAAGGCCAGCACGCGGTCGAGAGTGCGGAAGGCCGCCTCGTTATAGTTCCGCCGGCCGGAGATGTAGACGGGCACGCCGCCGTCGGACGGCGCGGTGATTGACAGGGCGAAACAACGGGTCGCCCGCGCTCCCATCTGCTGGAGGGCCCGCAGGACGTCGCGGATTTCGAATTCATCCGGGAAGCGGTTGCTGAAATCCGGGAGAAGCTGCCCTTCGTTCTGATGCAGGTTGGGGGCCGCCAGACCCAGGAAGCGGAAAGGGCGTTCGCCTTCATACAGGGCGTCACCGCAGCGGACAATGACGGGCCAGCTTTCCTTTTTCACTGACGGAATTGCGTTCAGGGTGGAAGCCAGGGCGCCGATGATCGACACGATGCCGAAGAGGAAAGGGCGAATCGCCTGAGGCATGACAGCCGGCAAACATGATTGCCCGGGTCGCGAATGGCGAACGTGATTTTCGAATGGGGTCGACGATCTGGAGCAGCGACGCCCCCGTCGCGTCCCCAGAAAAAATCCGACCTTACTGTCCGGTTTCCGCCAGGAAACGCTCCAGCGCCTCGGCGACGCCAAGATCGGTGTGCCGGTAGTTGCGCGGAGCTATTTTCGCGGCCTCGCTGAAGCGCCAGAGCAGATCGGTCGGGAAGGCCACGCGATAGATCGCATCTGGCTTGAGCTCGGAAGCCTTAATCTCGGATGTCTTGCAGAACATCAGAGAGGCGCCTCCGGCGGCGGCAAAGCGCCGGGCCGTCTCTGCCAGTTCGGCTCCCGACATTTCGGCTATTCCAATTGGACGAAAGTAGAACAGCGGCATGACGTCGGAAACGCGGGTTGTCCCCGGGACGAACGGGGCCTCGGTCGGCGCAGCATAGACGCCGGCCATCCCGAGGTCGGCGCCGGCCGCCCGGCGGATCGCGACGCCCATCGCGATCGCGAAGTCCTCATGCGTCCTGATCGAAGCCGGCACGAGAGGCGAATCCTCCCGATCCGCCGTCCAGCGCCAGCGACTGTCGAAGCTACGCGCGGCGACCAGCGTGGGCGCGGTGGCGTCCATCACGAGGAGGTCGGCGCCGCAGGTGAATCCCCTGATGGTGCCGCTGCCGCCACCCAACAAGACCGGAATTGCGGAATTCGCGGCGTAGGTCGCCGGGTTCTCCGAAGCGACCCAGAACACGAGGCGTTCCGGGGCGAGGGGATTGTAATGCACGAGCCCGAGCGCGCGGTGGGCACCCGGGAACTTCATGCCGTCGCTGCAGGTAATCGTACCGTCAGCAAACTGCACCGGCAGACGGCTGGCGATGCGGGCCACCATGACGTTTTGCGCGGCGGTGCCGATGAGCACAAGGTGGCAGCGGGCAATCTCGGCGTCGGTGACCGCGGTGTCCGCCCTGATGTTCAGCCAGCCGTAAAGATTCTGGCTGTGCGGGACTCCATCGGTTCCCGTTTCGCCGCTGTCGTCCAGCCAGGCGGGGTTCGCGCTTTTGCTCGCGGCGACGGCGGCGGCCTGCATCGCCTTGCGTTCGGTGTCGCCGCCCTTGGTGCCGTAAACAATGAGCAGCGGGTCGCCCTCGTAGAGCAGCAGGGCGCTGCCGGGCGTATGCAGGCGCCAAGGCGCCGGCTCAATCCTGGATTCGAAACTCCAGCCCTTCTCGCCGTGGGCCAGCACCACGGTGGCGGGCAGCGGGGCCGGCAGCGTGATCGGGACCGCTCCGTTCACAGACACCTGCAGCGGCTGCGTAAGATCAAAGGGCGATTCCGCCAGCCGCAGGCCTAGGCGGGTGATGTTCGTCAGCTCGGCGAAAAGGGAATTGTGGTCGCCGGCGGTCAGCACGAAATGGGCGGGACGGGGGGCGGCGCCCCACTCGACCATCTCCCCCCACCAGCCGCGCATGGCGCCACCGTCGGTGGCCGTGTAGTCGATCCGCCGCACGGTGCGCGAGCCGCGCCGCACCTGGAGTTGCACCCAGGCGTCGCCCCGCTGGTTGCCTTCCTTGTAGTCCCAGACGGCATGACCGTAGCCGGTGGTCTCGTCGAGGATTGCCTGGCCGCCGAGCTCGCGCAGTCGGGCCAGCGGCCCGCGGTCGTGGAGGACGGAGACCGTCCAGTCATCGTCGCTATGCGTGGCATAGATCGGCAGGGTGATGAGGTTGGCCACTGGCAGATGGCTAGCATAGCCGCAGGTCGGCCGGCCCGAGGCCCAGCGGTGTGGATATCGCGAGCCAAGCTGGTAGGTACCACCGCCGCCCATGCTGCCGCCATTGAGATTGATGCGGTCGGGATCAATGACCCAATGCGTCTGGACGTAGTCGATGACGTGGAGCACGTCGGCCTCCGACAGAGCGCGGTAGCCGCCGGCGCGCCCGCGCCCAAGCACGGCGAGATCGAACGACCCGGGGTGTGCGGCCATGCCGGTCGAATGTTCGAGGTGGTTGCCCGAGTAACCGTGCATATAAACCGAAAGGGCTGGCGGGCGCGCCGGGTTGTAGTCCGTCGGAATCGCCATCTTGAAGGGCTGCCCGGATCCGTCGGCCGGCGATTCGTAAGCCCATTCCTGCACGCCGCTGAGCGTGGTTAGTAACTGCGGATTGGCGGTGATGCGCGCGACCCAATCATCGAGCCGCTGGATCTTTCCCACCGCCGCTTTGCTCGCTACGCCATCGCGGGAAGCCGTGGTGTCGGCCTCAAAACGCAGAAACTTGATCCAACCGCGGTAAGCGGCGAGATCGGCGCGAGCCAGCGCGGCTTCGGCGCGGGTCCGGGCATCGGCGAGGGTCTCGGCCGGATCGCCCGCGGTGGGAGGCTGCTCCGGGCCAGCCGATTTTGGCGGAGTCCCGTTGGCACTCAATCCTGGGACCAGAAGTCCGAGGCAGCCGATTATTGGGAGAAGGTGGAGGATCCAGGAGGAGGAGCGCATGGGGAGGCGGCGGAGATTCGTACCAATAAGACCAGACGGGTGCAGGACGCGCATCTGGTCATTGAAACATGTGACACTGCATGATCGCCGGTCACGGCAATCTTCAATGCCTTGCGCTCACTCCCAGCCGAGCGCGCGGCCCTTGTTCTGCTCCTCGAGACAGGCCTGGAGTGGCTTGAAGTATTCGACCATTGCGCGGGTGGAAAGGTCCTCGCCCGTGGCGTCGCGCAGCACCACGCGCCAGTCTTCGAGGCCGCCTTTTTCCATGATGCCCTTGAGGAACGCGCCGACCTGCTTGTTGTTGGCGTAATTGCAGCTTTGTGGGGGCTGATGAAGGATGTGCCGGGCGATATACTCGTGGAGCTGGAACTTGAGCACCGTGGCGATGGCGTAGGAATAGTAATAGCAGGGAGTGTCGTTGATGTGCGTCTTGGTCGCGGCGTCGCACCACTCCTCGCCGCGGGGCGCGGGGGGATCGATGCCCTGGAAATCGCGGACGTACTGCCACCAGCGGGCGTTCCACTGCTCCGGCGGCAGTTTTTTCGCGTACACGTCGGCCTCCCAATGGGTCATCGTGCCGGAAGCCCAGAAGATGAAAGGCACGGAGTTGGCGAGGGCGTCGTTGAGAAGGAAGGCTGTCTGGTCGGCCTTGAAGTCGGCTGGGAGCACGCCGAGCGTCTGCAGGTAGGGCACCTGGCCGGCGGCGAGGGAGATCAGTTCGCCCATGCCTTCGTGGAACGATGGATTTGCGCCGGTGCGCAGCAGTGGCGGCACCTCCGGCCGCGTATAGCTCATGAAATAGTAGCCGTGACCCAACTCGTGGTGGGCGGTATGAAACCACTCCTCGTTGGCCTCGATGCTCTGGAGCGAGCGGATGTCGCTGCCGAGGTCGATGTGCCAGCAGGACGCGTGGGTGTTCTTCTTGCGCGGGTCGCCGGCGGGCACCGGGTACAGGTCGGATCTGGTCCAGAACGTTGCCGGCAGGGGATCGAAACCAAGGCCGGTGTAGAACTGTTCGGCGGTCTTGATGATCCACTCGGGCGGATGGCCCTTGAACCGGCCGTCGATGTCGGCCGCTTCGACGAGGCCGGGCCATTCCTGACCCCAACGGTTGTTAATCCAGTGCGCCGGGATGCGCTTCGGCACGGGCTGATGAAGTCTCTTCGCCAGCTCGTATTTCGCCCAAGTGTGGAGCTGGAGGTAGAGCGGACGCATCTCACGCATGAAGTCATCCTGCAGCTTGACAATTTCCTCCGTCGTCAGGCCGTAGGCGGCGGCCTGCAGGGCGAAGTAGTCGGCGTAACCGAGTTCCTGCGCGACGCCATTGCGCAGCGTCTGCAGTTTCACGAGGCCCGACTTGAGCGCGGGGCCCGATTGCTTGGACGCTTCCCAGACAGCCTGGCGCTCCGCGAGGTTGGCGCTGGTGGCGAGGAGGTCGTCGATCTGGTTTACAGTGACCGGCTTGCCATGCAGCGTGAATTCGAAGCTATTGAGGACGGAAGCCTGGTGAGTCTCGGCGGCGATGCGCGCGGCCACGAGGTCGGGATTGGTCATCGGACCCTCGGCGGCATTGAGCAGCACCTGCTCGAGCTGACGCACGGTGACCGGACCGAGTTGGGCGCGTTGGTCCAGCAGCGCGCGGGCTTCGGTGATCAGTGCCGGATTTCCGTTGAAGGCCGCGTAGGCCTTGCCGGCAACCTCGGCGGCGGCGTCGTGCACCGGGGTGACGTCGGTCGAGGCGAGCCACTGGGCTTCGCTGTTGACCCGATAAAGCGCCTGGTAACCCGCGTTGACGAGCGTAAGAAACCGGTCAGCGCGCTCCTGCGCAGGGGTGGCGGCATGCGTGGAGATGGCGGCCAGCCCGAGCCCGGCACACGCCAGGAGGCATTTGGACGGAGTAAAGGCGAATTGCATCAGTCCGAGCGTGCCGGTTTTCGGGCTGTGGACAAGAGAAAGACCGGACACCGCTGTGGGCGCGGTCGCCGGTATGTTCTCCAAGCAAGGGGCAGTAAGCAGTCGATCTAGAGGGCTTGAGAACACATCCGTCGACCGGCATAGGCCAGACACGATGCTTTCGGTCCCGGCCCCGGATCTTGCGATGGATGGTTTCGGAGCTCTTGGCGCCAATCCCCCGTCATGGCGAGAGGACATTTTGCCCTTCCCGTCGGTCTGATGTCAGCTAATAGTTGACATCAATGATCACTCCTCCCCTGAAACTGCCCAAACAAATGGAACTGCCGGTGGCGCTGGCTGAGATCTTGGCGGATGCCGCGATCGCCTATCTTGAGGACCGGCGGCGCGCGTTCCGCGCGGACCGCCGTCCCCGCCAGGGCGCCACGTTGCGCCCGGGCAAGGACACGCCGCTCTGGAACGCGCTGGTCGCCGAGGTCCGGCCCCATCTGCGCCGGCACGGGACCCAGGTGAACCTCGGCCGGCTGCTCGGCCTTGATCGCCAGACCATTCATACGTACTTCATTACCCGCACTCGCATGCCGGATGCGGAGCGGACGCTGCAATTGCTCACTTGGCTGATCGCGGTGCGCAAGGGCCTCCCGTCGTCCTGACGCCCGGCCGTGAGCAACTTGTCAATTGATAGTTGATAAGTTGCTTCCGGCAAACGGTGCGAGGCATCGATGAACGCCCGAAAGGCGGCAGAGGGGAACCGGCGCGTCTGGATACCGGTGGTGGCGGGCCGCCTCCCTGGATTTTTCCTCACTGCGCCGCGAACCCCGTTTGTCAGCTAGGGCGTGTCTTCAAAACGCCGTGTCATCGCGAGGCCCGCTGTGCGGGCCGCGGGCCGCGGTCCAGGCTAGTTGCACGGCTATTTGCCGAGCAGCACCTCCACGGCCTTTTCGAGCTGTTCGTCTTTGCCGCGAGCGACATTCGCGGGATCGTTGCTCACCCTGACATCGGGTTCGATCAGGGCCTTCTCCATGAACTGCCCCTGCTGGTCGCGGAAGCCCACCATGGGGATGCCATAGTAGAGAGTGTTGTCCTGCTGGGTTTCCCACCATACGGCTGTGCCGGTGCCAGCCACGGGCATGCCGATGAGCTTGCCGAGGCCGAGGTGGCGGTAGACCCAGGGGAAAAGATGCGCGTCGGAATAGTTGCTCTCGCTCATGAGCACGACTGAAGGCTTGTTCCATTTCTGGATAGGCTCCGAGCCCAGGGACTGGCCGCGCGGGATGTATTGGAGATAGGCCTTGCCGCCGAGCAGTGTGGCGAGTTCGTCATGGAGATCGCCGCCGCCATTAAAGCGCGTGTCGACAATCAGCGCCTGCTTGCCGCTCTCGCGGCCGAGGATCTCGGAGAACGTGTCGCGGTAGCTCGGGTCATCCATCGCGCGGACGTGCACGTAGCCGATGCGCCCGCCGGAGAGCCGGTTGACCGCTTCGCGGTTGCCCTTCACCCACCGTTTATAGAGGAGCTCGTTTTCGGCCTCGAGGCTGATGGGCTTGACCGTCTCCTCGAAACGCCGGCTTTGCGCGGGATCGAACGCGGAGAGCAGCGTGGGCTTGCCGGCCGCATGATTGAGAAGCAAATCGAACTCGGTCCCGGAGGCGATGGCGACACCGTTGATCTTCTCGATGATCATGCCCGGCGTGATCTTCGATTTGGCCACGGTGAGGGGTCCGCCCTCGATAATCTCGTCAATCTTCAGGCCGGCGCCTGCGTAGGCGGCGTTAAAAAACACGCCGAGGGCGGCAGTGGCGTCCGCGCCTGGGGGATGGGGCCGGTAGCCCGAGCCGGTGTGGGAGGCGTCGAGCTCGCCCACCATCTCGCTGAGCATCTCGGCAAAATCCCAATTGTCCGTGATATAAGGGAGGAATTTCGCGTAGACCTGCTTGTAGTAGGCCCAGTCGACGCCGTGCATGTCCGTCACGTAGAATTTCTCGAGCGTCTGGCGCCAGACGTGCTCGAAAATGGCGGCACGCTCGGCGGCGCGGTTGAGGTTCATCTCGGCGTTGAAAGCGACCGCCTTCTTCTTTGCCTCACCTGCGCCCTCGCCCGACGGCAGGTCGACCTCGGTGATGATACCGGCGGCGAGCACGAAGGCTTTCTTGCCTTCCTTGTCGAGCAGGAGCCGGAGTGGCGAGACGTCCTCGTCATGGTCGTCATCGGTGGAGAAGTCCGCGATCCGGCGAGTCTCCTTGTCGCGGATCTTGCCCAGCCACAGGTCATAGCCATCGGCGGTCCGGCTGAGATAAAGGAGGGTCTCGCCATCGGGAGTGAGCGCGGCGCCCTTGACCAACGATGAGTTCAAGGTCAACCGGGCCTTGCGGTCCTCGATGTTATTGACGTCAATCTCGATCGGCTCGGGCAGCTTGATTTCGTCGTCCCCGGATTGGGTCGAGATCTCGGTTTTGCTCTTCTCCTTGGCGCCCGCCTGGCCGGGGGCCTGCTCCTTGCCGCCGGCTTGGTCGTCCTTTTTCTTCTTCTCAGCCTCCTTCTTTTCCTTCGCCTTGTCCTCCTGCTGCTTCAGGATCTCGTATTCGGCCTTGCTCAAGTTGAAGCGGTCGAACGCCGCCTGGGTGAGAAACATGCCGTAGACATCGGTCTGGGAGTCGCCGCCGGCGCCGTTGCCGTGCAGGCCCATGCGGTCGCTGACCCAGATCAGGGCCGTGCCGTTGATCGCCCATTGCGGCGTGAGGTCTTCATAGCCGCTCTTGGTGAGGTTCTGCAGCGGGCCCTTGCCGGCGGCGTCGATCAGGCCGACCTCGCTGGACCAGCGGTTGCGATCGAGGAAGCTGACGAGGAACCAGCGGCCGTCCGGGGACCAGTCGAACCATTGGTCGCCATCGGCGTAGGAATAATTCATGTCGCCGGGGAGGATCGTGCGCGTCTCGCCCGAGGCGAGAGTGAGAACCTTCAGGATCGTGCGATCCTCGAGGTAGGCGACCTCCTTGCCGTCGGGGGAGTACTTTGGCTGGAAATTTTCATGGCCGTTCTGGATCAGCGCCTTGATCTCGACGGACGAGGCGTTGAAGAAATACGGCTGCTCCTCCTTGGAGCCCGTCAGCCTCGCCTCGTAGAGATTCCACGAATGGCCGCGTTCGCCGGCGAAGACCAGCCGTCGGCCGTCGGGGCTGAAGCTGACCGAGCGTTCCTGCTCGGGCGTGTCAGTGATGCGCCGGGTGTTGCCGAACTCCGTCGAAGCCACAAAGACCTCGCCGCGCACGACGAAGGCGATCTCTTTGCCGGTGGGGCTGACGGCCATCTCGGTGGCGCCCTTGGTGAAACTGGCGGCCTCGACCGTCTGGGCATGGGTGTCAACGGCGATCTGGATGGTCACCTTGCCCGGCTCGGCCTTGCCGGCGGCCAGGGTGTAGATCTCGCCGTCATAGCCAAAGCAGAGGTCACCGTCGCGGCTGATGCTGAGAAAGCGCACGGGGTTCCGGTCGAACCTTGTGACCTGCACGGCCTGGCCGGGCGAGGCCAGCGGGAACTTCCAGACGTTGAACGAGCCGCTGCGCTCGCTTAGGAAGAACACCGTCTGCTGGTCGGGTCCCCAGACCGGATTGCGGTCCTCGCCGGGGAAGTCGGTGAGCTTCGTGTGCCGGCCGCTTTTCACGTCATAGACCCAAATGTCGTGCGCGACCGGCGACTGGTGATGTTTGCGCCAGAGGTTCTCATAGCCCTTGAGGTCCTCGTAGAGAAGCTTGTCGCCGGCCTCGCTGTAATGGGCGGCGAGCGCCGGCGTGGTGAGGATCTGCACCGGGCGGCGGCCTTCCTCGATGGAGACCTGGTAAAGCTCGGGCATGTACTTGGGCTGGGGAAACTGCACGTTGGTCGCCGCGTCCATGCGATGGGCGGAAAACACGACGGCACGACCGTCCGGTGTGAACGACACCGGGTATTCGGGATTCGAGTTGAAGGTCAGGCGGCGCGCCGGGCCGCCTCCCGAGGAGATGACAAAGATGTCGAAGTTGCCATAGGTGTCCGCGGCATAGGCGAGATATTTCCCATCCGGCGACCACACCGGCATGAAGTTATGGTGACCGTTGGCCGTCAGCGCCCGCGCGGCGCCGCCGCTGGCCGGAACCACGAACAGATTGCCCTCGAAACTGAAAGCGATCTCGCGGCCGTCCGGCGAGATCGCCGGATAGCGCAGCCACAGGGGCCGTTCGAGCGGGCCCAGGCCGGACGCTACAGGCGCCGGGTTATCCGCCGCAACTGACGCGCCGCCGAGCGCGCTGCAGATCAGGGTGAGGCCGGCCATCAGCCGCCAGGGATGAGAAGAAAAGCGCATGATGTTTTTCGGGGGACAGGGAGTGGGGTGGGAGAATCAGCAAATCCGCGGCGGATTTGCTGGCAATCCCATATGCGGGCACCCATGTACAGAATGGCAGGACGGCCGCCTGCCGACCGCGGCGGTTCCGTGCCGGCAAACAAAAAGCCCCGCGCCGTTGGGGGCGCGGGGCTCGCATGAGAGCTTAAAGCCTAGAGCCTACAGCTTAACGCTCATTTCTTGGCCGCCTTGGCCTCCATCACCGCAGCCTGCGCCGCCGCCAGGCGGGCCACCGGCACGCGGAACGGCGAGCAGCTGACATAGGTCAGGCCGAGCTTGTGGCAGAACTTCACCGAGTCGGGATCGCCGCCGTGCTCGCCGCAGATGCCGAGCTGCATATCGGGCCGGGTCTGGCGGCCCTTCGTGACGGCGATCTGCATGAGCTGCCCGACGCCGGTCTGGTCGATCGTGGCGAAGGGGTTCTTCTTGACGATCTCGAGCTCAGCGTAGTGCGGCAGGAACGAGCCTGAATCGTCGCGCGACATGCCGAGGCAGGTCTGCGTGAGGTCGTTGGTGCCGAAGCTGAAGAATTCGGCGGTCTGCGCGATCTCGTCGGCGGTGAGGGCGCCGCGCGGAATCTCGATCATGGTGCCGACCTGGTAGTGAATCTTCACCTTCTGCTCGGCCATGACCTCGCGGGCCACGCGGTGCACGATCTCCACCTGCAGATCGAGCTCCTTCTTGAAGCCGACAAGCGGGATCATGACCTCGGGCTTGACCTTGACGCCCTCCTTCTGGACGAGGGCGGCGGCCTCGAACACCGCGCGCGACTGCATCTCGGAGATCTCGGGATAGCCGATGCCGAGCCGGCAGCCGCGGAAGCCGAGCATGGGATTAAACTCGTGCAGCTGGTGGACGCGCGCCTCGATCTTCGCGACGGGCACCCCGATTTTCTGCGCGAGATCCGCCTGCTGATCCTTGGCGAGCGGGAGGAATTCGTGCAGCGGGGGATCGAGGAAGCGGATGGTCACCGGGTAGCCCTTGAGCGCGCGGAAGATGCCGGCAAAGTCGTCGCGCTGGTAGGGGAGGATCTTCGCGAGGGCCACCTTGCG
>Ga0182021_10001579_pt1 | contig 26347 bp, 26 predicted proteins | sample 612E3MmetaG_FD_120493 | JGI IMG/M metagenome (GOLD analysis project Ga0182021, IMG submission 120493) | Permafrost microbial communities from Stordalen Mire, Sweden - 612E3M metaG (Illumina Assembly) | ecosystem: Environmental > Terrestrial > Soil > Wetlands > Permafrost | place: Sweden...
ATGACAGAATATTTTATCCTAGCCTCATAAATAATAACTCATATAAGTCGCATCAACTTAAGGGAATGAAATTTGATGTAGAATTCTTTCCAACAGGCGAGGATGTGGACTTCAATATGCGTCTTGCAAAAAAGGGCGTTCAGACACGTTTTGTGCACAATATAATCGTACTTCACAACTATAAGACTGCATTGCTCCAAATGCTCAAGCAGCAGCATAGTTTCGGGCTATGCAGGCCTAAGATCATGAGACTTTCTAATGATTATCCATTTGAAAGAAATCCATTTGCACTTTATGTGTTGAAGCGTCTTGCTACACCAATTGTCGATCCATGGCTTAGGCTATCATTTGCACTCAGACACAAGAGAAAGCATGCACTAATGTATCTGCCGCTTGGCTATCTTCAGCAAATTGCATACTGGAGCGGGTTCATAAGAGGAGTTATCAAGAGAATCTAATGAAAGAAAAACATAAATCAAAAGGAACATTGAAGGTATCAACAAAATCAGGTGTATCAGAAATTTCTTCAATAAAATCTTTGCATGGACCGGTTGGTGGGCTAGTGACTACAATCGCAAGATTTTTGGATCGCAACATATTATATGCTGTAATAAGAAGATCGTCTCTCGCGGCAAGACTCCGCAATGAATCTCGTCTTAATATAGGATGTGGAGATGACCTGGTGGCTGGCTGGGTGAATATTGATTTTGATCCTGCAATATCCTATGGAAAAGTCACATATAAAGAAGGTATTCTCGTTTTGAATTTTGATATGCATGATGACTTAGTTCTAGACAATTGTATAGATCAAATATATTCAAGTCATTTTATAGAGCATATAACATTCGAGGATGCAATAATCTTTCTCAAAAAATGCTATGGCTATCTTAGAAAAGGCGGTGTTATAAGACTTTCATTTCCTGATCTGGAGCTATGGACAAAAAAATATCTTCAGAACGATAAAGAATTTCTGAATAAATACAAGTCGATATATTTGAGCAATCCAAACATAAAAACTAAAGGAGAAATCTATATGTCGCAGGTACATGGCTATGGTCACAGGTGGAGTTATGATTATGAATCTATAGAACACATCTTAAGAATTGCAGGCTTTTCTAAGATATCAAGAAAAAATGCTCATGAGAGTCGAATACAAGATATAGATCTTGTAGAACCGTACAGAAAAGGAAGACTTATGGAATCATGTTATATCGAAGCAATAAAATGATTCTGCAACAACTCTGCAGGATTATGCACGCAGCCATTATGCAACTGCACAAGATTTAATTGATTTAATTTCTTCCGCCGAGCAAGTAATATATTTTTGGCGATATTTTCTTTATTACCCTTCCTATATGGTATGGCAGTCCAAAAATCTTTTGTATTAACCGCTTGCTGGTCATTATGCACGTCGCAAGAGCTCGCCGCATTATCATGCGCTTCTCGAATTTTCGAATTTCTTCCTCACCAAATTCTTTAGGTGTTGGTGCTTGCTTTAGGCATATGTTTTCAGCCCTATCTAAATTGTTTTTCCATTCCGTATAAAAAGGGCTGCTCTTTTCCCAAGGCTTTGGCTTCCATGCAAAGTGTATGATTATTCCCTTGATGCTTTTTCTATCTAGCAAGAATTCGTCCGAGTTGATCATGATGTTGTATGCAGACGGAAATCGTTTGACTTTCTTATAGAAATATAAGTTTAATAATGATTGCTCTGCAAATATTGCATGATGCTGGTATTTAACAATCATTTCTTTTAGTTCATCAAATGTATTTTTTTGCACAATCTTTGTCTCGAGTACAAAGACTCCTGCACAAAAATCCAAGGTGTTTAGGTCATACTTATTCTTTATGCTGGCGTCTATATTTGTTAGTTCCTCTCTTAGTTTTGAGCCTCCCTCAGGAGCGGTAATCCCTTTGTATTTTTTTAGGTCTTTTATTGATGCACGAACTATCATGTCGCCATCAAGAAATATCACCTTTTTCCATTTCTTAAAATATGGTTTGAATAAATAAAATTTACTTAGGACTATGCTCGGGAATCCGCCGTATATTTTTTCTTTCCACAATGGTTTGCATTTATACACGATTATTCCTTTTTTTCTGAACCATTCCAACTTTTTTTCTGGTATTTCTTGAGCTATCAACAGATAGTCCTCATCCCATCCACCATTCCAGTATGCACTCGAGAATAATTGCTTTGCTTGGTCTACATAATTCTTGTCAGCAAGTGTAACAAAGACATGATCATGCCCTCTATCTTTTATTGGCTTGACTTTTTCCATGTTTGTACTTGAACTATCCTTCATTCTAGTATCAATTCAGATATTTTTTTAATAAATATTTTTGTGGAATACTTTTCTGCATTGTCTACACAATTATTTTTATAAAGTGCAGGATCTTTTGACATGCTCTTAATTGCTTTTATTATGTCAGTCTTCTCTGCTTTCACAAGTATTCCTGTTCTCTTGTTCATGACTGTCTCCTTATGCCCTCCTTCATCTGTTGCCACGACTGGCTTTCCGGCGCTGTTGGCTTCAAGGACTGTCATGCCGAAATCCTCGTATTTAGATAATGTGATGAATGCCTTGCATTCTCCATAAAGCTTTGCAAGCCTTTTCTCATCGACCTCTCCAATGATTTCAACATTATCCGGCTTATTGCCTATTATGCTCTTCATGTATTTTTGTGAATGGTCTCCTTTCATATATCCGCCGACTATGATAAGCTTTTCCTTTGGCAATGCCCTGAAGACATCGAATAGTAAATCTATCCTCTTGTGAGGATATAATCTTGTGACAGCGAGCCAATAATCTCCATACCTCATGAATGAATATTTTTTTATTGGAGGATTTATTATTATGGAATCACGACGATGATATCTTCTTATCCTATCATGGACATTTTTGGAATTTGCGATGATCTTGTTCACATACTTGAATTGTTTTTGCACATAATAACCATGGATCTTCACCCATAAGAGGAATGGAAGCTTTGCATACCATGGAGCAATTTCATAAAAATCTTTTTTGCTGTCATAGAACATCCTCACTGGAGTGTGCACATAATAAATGTTTGGCCTGTGTTTTCTTGCAGCAAACACAGCCCAATTGCCGCTCAGGATAAAAAAATCATATGTCTTGCTGAAATCTGCCTTATGGAACAGCCAAGATGAATGTATCTGCTTCAATATAGGGATCTGTATGCAATTGCCGAGATTTATTATTCTTGTGTTGCCTGTACCCATCCTTTCAAGATTCTTCTTATTGACTTCTGTTGTGATGATATCAACAATAATCCCATGCACCTTGAGGCCGTGGGCAAGTTCAAGCACAAGCTTTTCTCCACCACCTATGCTTCCGAAGAAATCATGGAATATCGCAATCTTTTTTCTATCTTTCATGCCATCCTCTGCTCATACAAATCTCTGCTCATTTTTCATCCCTAAGATGCTAAGATAAAAGCTTGAGAAGAATGTCTGCAGGCCAAGAAGTATGAGCGTAAGCCCTAATATGGAACTCTTGATGTCATATAATGGGCCATACCTGCTATTGATCCAGACCATCAATGTGTTGACATTTATCACAAGGCCGATCATGAATAATAACAATCCTAATGCTACACCCTTTTCCAGGCTCAGATAAGATAATACTTTTTTCATGCGCTTGTTGCCAACATTATTGTCTTCAAGATATGTTATCATATATACTCGTGAGAATAGCCAGAGCAATATTATCTGATAGCCGAGCACTGTCGATAGGCTTGCGATAAACATCGGATGTATATAAAAGCTTAAGCCGCTGATTATTATCGGGCCTTGCAAGAATAATATCATCATCAACAGCCCTATTATGAATAATATGAATCCTGGGATCAGATATAGATGGTCTGGACTGTATAGCAGCATCAACCGAAGATGCTTCCATCCATCACTTATACTGCTGAGCTTTGATCGGCCTTGCCTTTTTGAGTATGTTATAGGCACTTCTTTTATCTTCATCTTCAGCCTTGCAGCCTTCAATATCATCTCTGAAGCCAGTTCCATCCCAGTGGAGCCAAGATGCATTTTTTCTAATGCGATTTTTTTTATTATCCGAAATCCTGAATGCGTATCTTTTGTCTTAGTGTGAAAAAACGTCCTTAATGCCAGGCTCAGCAGGGGATTGCCGACATATTTATGCAGGATGCTCATAGAGCCTCTCTTCATCCTGCTGTTGAACCTATTGCCTATCACCAGATCATATCCTGAATATTTCATTAATTTCGGCAATTCTTCAAGATCATATGTGTTGTCAGAATCACACATGATGATATATTCTCCATGCGCTTGGCCAAATCCTTTTATCAGTGCCGCGCCATACCCAGGAATTTTCTGATCAACTACGATTGCGCCATGTCTTGCTGCTATTTTTGCAGAAGTATCATGAGAATTATTGTCCACAACAATTATCTCCACTGCCCTGCCTAGCACTTTATGTATCTTATCAATGCATATGCCTATTGTCTTTTCCTCATCCTTGCATGGCAATACGACTGAGTACTTCATCTGACCCCCAAAATATGATTGTGAATTATTTATTATTAATCATTTATCATTAACCATCAACAATTATTAATTATATCATCAAATGTCGCTATATATTGAATCTTTATCCTTGCATCAAGCTGCTTGCCAGCACTATCACGATCGCGATGATCGCATAGGCGATGATCAATGATACAAGATTGAAAATCTTAAGATAGGATAGTATCAGGCTGATAATAATGATCAAGGATATGCTCAATGTTATGCTATAGATTATTTTTTCATATATCTTTGCATGAGCATAGAATCTTTGCATCAGTATCCATCCGATGGCGAAAAATGCAAGCAGACCCCCGATGATTGCGAATATGACACTCAAAAAAGCATTCATAGAGGAGAAAATAGCGCGATTGTTTAAAAAGTTTATCGACTATGCCTGTTCTTAGACAAAGCTTTGTGCAGAATGATGATAATCGCCGCGACAATAGTCCCGAACAGGTTGAATATCATGTCCCACCAAGTATCATACCTGATGAGATCGTTTGTTATCGTGGGCGGCAGGAGATCGCCTTGGCTGAACATCCCTGGGCCATATATGTGAAAATATCTCTGGCCGACGAATTCAACTATCTCATTTATAGAACCGAACCCTAGGATGACGAGAGCCGCAATAAATATCTTAACAGCGACATTCTTTCTATCAATATCAATCCAATGATAAATCAGGATGGTTATTGCTGCAGAATTCACAAGATGCAGGATTTTATCATATCCTACTCCATATATTGATAAGGCAAAAAATCCGAACTGCAGGCCGACAAGGTTCAGGAACACAGGCGTAAATCCGAGAAATATGCACCAGGTCTTCAATGAATATTTCCTCTGGATGAGGTAGTATACTCCTGAAAATACCAAACCGACAATCGCATCCATGTAATAATTCTTTTTCTGGAGTGCAAATAATATTATGAATATAATACTGAATCCTGCGAATGCTACAAATATCCATTCATTGTGCCTGCTACGCATGCAAAGAGGATTCTATAGGGATATTTAAATTTATTGGACGCCCAGACCCGGTACGAGAAATCCTAATAGATTTCTGGACCGTGTCCGTGCTACACTTCGTTCCGCCCAGACCCGGACTTTCAAACCTGAGGGTTAGTAGTCCCTTCTGAGGCATTTGAACCGGGAAACCTTACGGTAATGGTTCTTTAGGATATTTCGATATCTTTCGAGACCATCGCAGTACCAGATTGTGCCATCTGGGCATGCTGATATAAATCCTTCCTTATTTTAATATTTATCCGTTATACTCTGATAATCCATATAATAAATCATACCATAAATCCATATAATAAAGTTTATAATTATGTAAATAATTATTCTCATGGCATGGACAAGGATATCTGGATTTCTAAGAAGAGACATAGGAGACATATGAAACATCTGAGATGGATATTGATCATTATCGTCATATTGGCTGCTGCCACGATATTGTTCTTTGCTTATAGGAAGATCAACCTGCTTATCGGCGAGGATATCATCATAGGCATCACCCCATATCATTCCAGCCTCAGCTTATCACATAATGATTATGCAGACATCTCATTATCTGTCTCCATAAATAATAATAATTTTTGCAAGGCCCAGTGTATTGAGAGATTTTCTGGCCATGATATGCCGGGCATCGACTATAATGATTCTTTCACATTCAGTAATGCAAAAGAGTATGTATTCTCAAGAAGGATTGTTGCAAACAGGTCAGGCTATGGGAAAGAATTCTACTCTTATACTGTCAGCTGCGCGAATATCGCCGATAATGTGTGCCCTTCGGATAATTCCACATTCCGCAGGACAGCCATAATAATAATGGATTATCATCCCAACGCTGCAGAGCAGGATGCGATAGCAGGCATCAACAAGTCCTATGGCAATATCGCTGCAGGGATCGCTTCCAGCGAATCCTTGATTTCCAGCACTGATAACATCATCACGCGATTATCGCAATTGTCTAACATAAATTTTTTTGGCTATCCGCAAAGATTATACCAATTGAGCAATGCATTGAAGGCCATAGAGAAGAACCAGTCTGAAATAATAAATCTATGGTCAAATGATGACTATGTCAGCTCATATGAAATATTATCAGGGATCAAGGATGATGTCTTGAGCATAGATGATGATAGCGCATCATTGCATGATGATGTCATATCTGATGTAAGCTCATATGACGCTGCTGTGCATTCATTAGGGCAGATTTCCAGCGCAACATCATCAGCCGCTCCGATGCTTGCGATATATCCTGCAGCTACGGAAAAGGGATATTCTTCATATATCAATGGCCTTGATGATTATCTTGACATATTGGATTCTGCGATAATTGCTGTTGATGCGAAGCTCTCAAAATATAATCCAGAGGATGCGGCAGTCATCAACAAATCATTCAATGATATTAAGGATGATTATATCGCCAAATCATCAACCCAATGGATTGCAGCATCATACTTATTCGAGAACCTTCATTGCATGGCATCAGGTCATGATGGTTGCCTGGCTGCAAATTCCTCGACATCATATATCCTGATTATTCCTGGCAGCATAAGCAGTCTTGATGATGCTTATGCATCCTATTCACGCAGGTGCTCAGATGATCTTGCATCAATGCAATATGCTTCATCTCTGGGAGATAATGCATCAAATATATCATCAAATATGAGCATCCCATCAGAGAATTATCTGGCCCAGGCAACGGCGATGCTTATGATACTCCAATCATTGAAGGATCATATAAGCAACAGAATGGCTGATAACCAAACGATGAATGATTCTGATAATCGCTTGATAAACTATAGCATCATAAATTCTGATATAGAGAGATACGCAAGCATGATCATAGAATCATTGCCCGCAAACCAGAGCATAGGCCTGGATATATCTGCATATTCCATAAATAATAATAACACTAATAATAGCCTATATAATATCACGCATTATAATCTGGATCTGTTCATTGATGATATTGCGCAGATGAAACGCGACTGCAACAGGGATGTTGCTGCAATAATCGCAAGAAAGCCTGCAGTGATGCAATCGATAGCATTAGCAATACCAGAAGATATCCATATAAGCGGCGAACCATTGCCTGAAATAAGGCAGAGCTGCTGCAGCAGCACATGTTCTAGCTGCTGCAATACAGCATGCGTCAGCAATCCATTGATATTGCTTCACGGGCATTCATTCAACATAAAGACATCAGCATTCCAGTCTACAGAGATATTCGATAATATGGAAGATTCTTTGAAGGATTATTATGTGAGTGTAGGCACTCCGGATGATTATAAGACCTATGGTTTAGGGAGTGATTGGATATTTGATAAGGGCATAATGATGAAGCCCACATATTATATCACTGCATACAAGAATACTTTCGGGATTATATCAAGCCAAGGAAAGAACGACAATATAGACACTTATGCTATAAGGCTCAAGGATATAATAGATTATGCAAGATTTGAGACAGGAAGCGACAAGGTGGACATAGTTGCACATTCTATGGGCGGGCTAGTGGTGAGAAGATACTTGCAGGTATTCAAGGAAGACCATATAGGAAAGCTTATACTTGTAGGCACCCCAAATGATGGCATTGAAGATAGCATATACAATTATTGCAAATTATTCGGCGAAGCCAATGAATGCGATGACATGAAAAAAGGCAGCCTGTTCATGAATAGCCTCAATGACTTATCAAACCAGCCTGTCATGCCAGAGACATACATAATCGCAGGCTCAGGATGCAGCATATCAGGAAAGGATGGCGATGGGATAGTCACATTAGAGAGTGCCAAGCTGCCAAACATTCCTATAACTATTATCAATGGAAGCTGTTCAGGCACGACATTGATGCACAATGATCTGCTAAACTCAGAAAAATATCCTCAAGTATACCAAGAAATAAAAAAGATATTAGGGAAATAGGAACATATTATTTGATAATAATAATCTAATAACAATAATCTGCGGTTGCCAGGCACGAGAAATTCCGAGAATTTCTGGGTCCGTCACCCGCTGATGCGGTTGCCGGGACTTTCAAATCTCGAGGAGAGATTTGCGGTCTCCCTCTGGGATATTTGAACCCGGGTCACAAGCTTTTTCCAATTATTTGGGAAGCTCGTATCTTAACCACTAGACTACAACCGCATATAAAAAAAAGAATTATCGGCTATTTTTATATTTGATTGTTTTGTGGATGATTATAATCCAAAAGATTTAAATAAAACCTATTGGTTAGCCACCTAATATTTAGGATACTAATTATTTATCATTAGAGATTATGGATGAGGGATTATGAAAGAACAAGAATTCAGGCCGCTTGCCTATCGCTTAAGGGCATCATATGCCATAACCCTTCGCATCAATAGGCAGGACCTGGAGAAAAGATGCAGAAAGGAGAACATAACAATCAGCCCGCTTGCCATCGCTGTGATCAGGCTGGTATTGCATGGGCCAAAGACCATCGGAGATCTCAGCAAACAGATGATAATCGCCCCGGCATCGCTAGTCCCTGTTGTTGATATGCTGGTGAACAAGGGGCTCATAAGAAAAGATACTGACCCTAAAGATAGGAGGAGAAATCCTCTCACTGCGACACAGAAGGGGATGGATATCATATCAAGATTCAAGACTATAAGCTCTGGGGATGTTCTTGTTAAGAATCTTGAAAAGCTCGGAGTGAACAAGGCCAAGAAACTCGCATCTATGTCTGAAGAGCTCTTATCCCTTATGTCAGGCAATGATGAGATATGCAAGTCGATACATGGCATGGCAGAGAAGGATATAAAGACAATATAGGTCAAATCAAGATGGCAAACATCATCGAGATAAAAAATCTCACAAAAAAATTTGGAGGCTTCACAGCAGTCGATAATATAAAATTATCTGTGAAAGAGGGCGATATATTCGGATTCCTCGGGCCTAATGGCGCAGGGAAGACAACAACCATAAGCATGCTGACAACCCTGATTAAGCCTACGTCAGGCACTGCGATCATAGCCGGTCATGACTTATCTGGCGAAGGCATCGATATACGCAGCATCATAGGTGTCGTGCCGCAATCATTCTCTTTATTTCCTGAATTGACTGCGCAAGAGAATCTTTCCTATATCGGAAAATTATACAATATGGATAACAAGAAGATCAAGGAGCGCTCTGAATACCTCTTAAAGCAGATGTCATTATATGAGCATAAGGACAGGGTCTCAGGCATATTCTCAGGAGGGATGAAGCAGAGATTGTCGCTCGCCGCAAGCATAATGTCAAGCCCGAAGATATTATTTATGGACGAGCCTACGACAGGCCTTGACCCTCAGAGTAGGATTGCCATAAGGGAGCTCACAGAGCAATTGAACAAGCAGGGCATGACGATTATCTATACGACTCATGATATGGAAGAAGCAGAGAAGATATGCGACAGGATAGTAATAATGGATAAAGGGAGGATAATTGCCGACGGAACTGCTGATGAATTGAAGCATAAGATAATGTCAGGGCACCTGATCGAGGTAGAGCTCGAGTCAGAGCCTAAGGAATTATCCTCAGAATTGAAGCATCTCCCGTTCGTTGATTCAGTAGAGCATCAGGGGCGCCTGATTAATATTACAGTGAAGAGCAAGGAAGGAGTATTTTTCGCATTGAGCGAATTCTTCAGGAAAAAGGGCTTGATTGTCGAGGAGATAAGATATAAGGAGCCATCGCTAGAGGACGTATTCATAAATCTCACAAAAAAGGATCTGAGGGATTGATGACAAAAACCAATATCAAGGACAGGAAGGAGAAATTTATAGACTTCAAAAAGGTCGGCGCCATCGTCGAGAAGAATTTCATAGTCATGACAAGGGACAAGATCAGGCTCCTGCCGTTGCTCCTATTCCCTATCGTGATGATCCTGGTCTTAGGATTCACTTCTGGCAATACCCCAAAGCATATACCTGCAGCAATTGTAGTCTATGATCATTCTACTATAGCCCAGAATATCCAGCAGCAAATCTATAATAGCCAAACATTTTCTATAAAATATCTTGTAAGCACCGAAGATGAGGCGAAACATCTTCTTGATGCAGGAAAGGTGAGCGTAATAATAGAAATCCCGCCAAAGCTCGGAGAGGATATAGACAATAATATCCCTGCACAAATCATTGTGATCGTCGATGAGTCAGATTCTGCAATCTCGGCAACCTCTAACCAGGCGCTTGCCGTCATAATAAATAATGCAGCCAGCAGCATTACATTACAAAAGCTCCAGGCATACCAGCAATCAGTAGACGATGCTGCATCATCACTCGGCAATTTTGCAAGCAATCAGAGAAACCAATATGGCATCATCGCCCAAAAGGTTGCAGCTGCCGGTACATACCTTGATGATGCTCAAGCACTCAACAAACAATATTCTAATGCATTAGCATCATCAATGCCTTCATTATCAGCTGTAGTAATACCTGTCAACTCAAGTGTTGCATACAAGAACACTATTATGAATCTCTCAAATTCCGACGTGATATTTGCTGAAAGCTCTCCTGCTGCCGCACAGACAAAGGCACAAATCGCCATCATACAAAAGTCTAGCGCTTTGATCAGCACTGCAAATGGAGAGGTTCATGCTGCCCAATCCATTGCCAGCCAGGCAAATAATAATCAGCAGCAATTGCAACAGGCATATGATTCCCAAGTGCTTAAGCCACTCATGACAATACAAATGTTTACAAAATCTAATGCAGGGGATATCATGAGGCCTCTCTCATCCCAGGATAAAGCTGCATACGGCTCAGGCCTGAAGGCGATAGATTTCCTTATTCCAAGCCTTATAGCATTAACAATATTCCAGGGTGCTGTAATGGGAATGGGCAGGTCTGTCGCAGGAGAGAAGCGTGAAGGCTCACTCACCAGGGTTTTTCTCACCCCCACTTCTAACACGACGATAATTGTCGGCACATTATCGTTTTACGTGCTCTTCGAACTTGTGAGAGCGACATTCCTCATCATATTCTCTATCGTGGTCTTCAATATAAAGATCCAAGGCAGCCTGCTTTTGATTGCATTAATCCTTATGATCTATATCACAATATCAACTTCCATCGGCATGATAATATCCAGCCTTGTAAAGACAGAGCAGCAGTTCCAGGCAATGGCTATGCTTGTAAGCCTACCGACAATGTTCTTATCAGGAGCATTCTTTCCATTGCAGGCAATGCCTAAAGTCATACAATCCATTTCCTATTTCCTTCCAATAACATATGCAGGCAATGCATTGAGAGGAGTCATGGTAAAAGCATTACCACTAGGGATGATAGGCTATCCGATGATTATACTGCTCATATTCCTCGCAATATGCATGGCAGCGGTAACAACGGTTTTCAAAAGGGATATTGAATAATCCAAATATAATATTCAACAAGATATTATATTTAATAAATTCATAGGAGGAGAAAAATGAAACAGGCATATAATATGATAATATACAATACAATGATATTTGCGCTGATAGCAATCATCGGGTCAGGCGTAGTACAGGCAACAGCTCAGCCTAACATATTAATATCAGGGTTTAGCATAAATAATGGCGAAGCAGGTGTTGGAAAAGACTTCACGCTAACACTGCATCTCAGCAATACAGGCACTGCATGCGCAGTAGGCATAACCTCGACAATACAGGCGAGCGAGCCGTTCATAATGAGAGGAGTCAGTACTGTGGCTGCAAATGATCTATGCTATAACGAAAACGAGACAGTGGATATCCCATTACGAATAGACCCCACTGCTACTGGCGGATTCTATCAACTAACAGTCACCAATAATTATCAGGACCTCCTGCTAAACCAATATACAGGATATTCAACACTAAATATACTTGTGAATGGAACTCCAGACATGAACGCACATATAATAAGCAGCAGCCCTATAGATGTCTATCCAGGGGATACAGCGACGATCACGATGACAATAGAAAATGACGGGAATTTCCAGGCACAATCAGTAAATGCGACACTGACATCAGACTCGCCGCTGGACATCAAGTGGTCCAACTCATTTGCGCTCCTCGGGACAATCAATGCAAAGGATTCACGCAATGCACAGTTCACGATAGAAGTCCCTAAAAATTCCACAAGCTTAGGATTTCCAATGCATCTGACAATCTCATATCTTGACCAGAATCTTGAGCAGCAGGTACAGACATTCTATATGACATTTTTTGCAAAGAGCAAGGCATTATTCACAGCCATCGAGGCAGGAAGCGATACATTGTCTCCGAATGATAACTCAAGGGTCGTGAGATTAAGCCTAAAAAATACTGGGACTGATACCGCAAAAAAGATAAGGATAATGATAGAGCCGCAGTTCCCATTCTCTACAGACGGCAGCGTGCGCTATGTCGAGAGCATTGCGCCTGGAGAGGCGACGCCAGTCAATCTAGTGGTGAATATAGATAAGGATGCGACTATCGGGCAATATAGTTTGAATATGATACTAAATTATGAGGATGCGCAGGGTAAGCAGCTCCAGGACACTACAGAACTATCCTTAACAGTGGCCAAGAAAGGATTCCTGAATGCAGTATTCCTTGACTATTGGTTCTTATGGGCGATAGCGATAATAGTCGCCATCATAATAATATTAAGAAAAAGGAAGGCTAAGAAGAAATAATTAGCTGATAAAAAGTTTTTTATTTTTTAATAAATTTTTTTATTCAGTAATATTATATAATTATTTTCTATTCGAAATGGTCTTCATATGAGAAATTGTTCCTAAAGCCAGAGAATGTGCAGCTGCCTTTCTGCTCGATGATATCTCCGTCCAAGAACTCTCTATACTTATTGACCAGATTCGTGCAATCTGAGCATCTACGGAAATCTGTCCCTATCTCTATGTCAAATTCTTTCTCATTGACCTTGATAAACCTGCTCGGGACTGCGGCATTTTCCTTGAAATAATTGTATATGGTCTCGACAAACCTGCTATCAATCAATGCATCGGATAATTTCAGATGCAGGACGCATTTCTTTGGCGCAGAGAAGTTCACGACCTCTTTTCTTATGAGCACACATTTCTTGTATCTCATCCTGTCCTCATCATCTTTTCTCTGCTGCAGTGTCTTTGAAGATAATTTCAGGCTTCCATCAGGGTTGAATTGCATGATTGGACAATAGGAGAAGAATATATAAAGTTAATTACGCCCAAAACTTTGAAGACACACAACTAAAAAGTTCTTTCGTACATATTACATATCTTAGCGGTTCAATTCAAGATTACACTGGTTGCATTATTGGTCGTGCTGATATCGTCTGCTCTGCCTCTTCAAGATAATGCATCTCTGGCTTGCTTATCACTCCTGCCTTTTCCATCGTCTTCTTGAGATCCTCTGATTGAGAGAACATCTTTGCATTCATGATATTGTTCCACCTAAAGAGCAGGACTATCTCAGTCGGATCAGTGGTGCTCCTATAGACCTTCTCGCTCAACATGCCGCTTTTAGTACGGAATGTCTTATGCTCATCGTATACCTTTCTCCAAGTGGAGTAATCTTTTATATTATGCTTTACAAGTAATATCGCCATATAAATCACCTTTAAGTATAAAAAGTATATCTTATATATAAAGTGTATGAAACATAAATACCTATATCATCATCGAGAAAAATCTGCCCTCCGCCAACATCTGGACTTGCATCCAGGAGCCGTCGGTGATATCTTCGATACCCCTGTCGGCAACAGAAATCCAAGTAGCCACAGGCACATGTCTAATACAGAGAATCGAAAAATAAATGTCGCATATCTTAATTCATTGATGCGGATATGCTGATACAATTGCCAGTTGCAACTCTGCTAACGACATACTCTCTATAATATCTTTCAATCCTGATGAAGCAAGATCACTCTGCACATATCTGCGCTCACCTAATTTATAGAATGCATCTCCGATATCTCTACCTTGGCAATAATTATGGCAATGAGGTATCACTTCAAAGTTTTCAGGTTTGATCTCGCTCTCTATAAAACCTAGAGGATGTTCTGATGATGGTTTTACAGCCTGTATGTTATAGACTCCTCCTGGCTTGAGAATCACTCCATGAGCACAAATTATGCCCTCACTCGATAGATTATCAGCAAAATGCTCACCAAGCAGACGATTATGTAATCCCCCATGTGACAATTGCATACTATAAAAATCTGAGAATACCATGAAATGACTCGGCGAATGTGATTCTGTATAAAACTTCAGATGCTCAATGGCATCCTGGAATGTCACAGGATTTCCTTGGGAACAGACATAACCAATACCGGTCTCTATCATATAAATTACTGATCCTTTGCTTTCTCCATAAAGATATAATGCGGAACCGTTGATCTTCTCCCTAAGCCCAGGATCTTTGATTTTTATTGAACCATCGCGCCGTATCCTAAATTTGCTAGTCTTGAGCTGGTCTTCTTCCCTGAATCCTTTCATTCCTGAAAATGCCTTCTGGAGTCTTGAATAATTTGATTTCATCAAGTTGAATTTTCTTATAAAAGGAACTTGCAGACCATGCCTACCCAATTCCAAGCTATTATCATTGAAAATAAATCCCAGAATCATTTCCTCTGTCGATATAGGCGCAGAAGTGCTTACATATGCCTTATGTCCTGTAGTCTGAGCCATCAATCGATGCACATCAATATATGACTTGCCTTCAAAATTATAATCAAACGGGTCAGATGCGAGATATAGAACATCGAGATTCTTCAAAGCAGAGGCATTTTCATGAAAAAATCTCTCTAGGCTAACAAATGGAATATATCTTCTGACACCTACTAATGCTCCTGCTCCGCAATCAAAGCAACCTAAAGAGCACCCCTCTGTCAATTGCAAAGTAAATATATTCTCAAGAATAAGATTCCTCTGATCTGAAGAAAACTCAGACAGCTTCTTTTCAAGAGTATATGTAGGTTCTGCTGGACGCATGTTGTCAGGAAGAATAAATAATTTATAAAGTTTATTATGGTAATCACTATAAAGTAAGAAAAATAATACCCCCGCCGGGATTTGAACCCGGGTCACCACCGTTCCCTATCAATTTGATTTGAGAGGGTGGTATGATTGGCCGGTCTACACTACAGGGGCATTGAATATGATTTGATATTAATTATCTGGATTAGAAAATGGTTTATAAAGTTTATCCGCCGAATGACCATCTGTTCACATTTGCAACATGTTCCTTGGTGTCATCTGGCATATTATCTATATTGCCCCTGTTGTTGACTACCTTTACGACGTTTGCTGGACCCCAATTATATCCTGCTGTCAACAGTTGCAGTTTGTATCTATCATCAAATTTTGGCCAATCATTGATCGCATCTTCATAATAGTCTAAGATATCATTAAGATATTTTACTCCTGTCCTGGTGTTTTCTTTTGGATCAAATACATAAGGGTTATATGGTAATTTATTGTAAAGCTTCCATGTATCATTGATCTCTTGCATGACTCCATTAGCCCCTTTACCGCTCCTGGCCTTTTTGTCGAAATCAGACTCTCCTCTTGTTAAAGATATGATATAATCAAATGTTATTATATCATGCCTGTTTTCTTGTCTATATATCTCATACTGTATCGGCACTATCTCGTTCATCCTATTTATTCTTGTGATTCTTTTTTCCAGGCTTCCTTCATCTCTTATTCTTGACAATACGTCTGGGCTTATGACACTCCCAATATTTCCAGAATATAGCGGCAGATTCCTTGCTGTGCTCAGATGCCTGTCAACATTTACTTTCGACACATCATCATATTCATTGCCTTTAGTTTCTTTGAGCCATTCTGAGAAGGGTTTAATGTAATTTTCTGAAACTTTCTTGTTGAACTTAAGAGTAGTGTTACCGATAGTGATGCCATTTTTTGCTGTTGTAATTCCTTCGTCTGCTATATTGTGGAGCATGTCGCCAACTGAGTAATAATGCTTTTTGTCCTGAGCCTGCACTCTATCAATAGTTGCACTATTCAATGCGATGTACGCAAGTATTGATGCTCCTATATTCTTATATCTACTCATCTAAATATTTTACCCCCCAAAAGTAACAAAAGAAATCCTATAAAGTTTATAAAGGTTTCGTAGGAATTATCATAGACGGTTCAATGCATTATCCAATTCTTCCAAAGAGATTGTTGCTGTGCCTAGCTTTCCGACGACTATTCCTGCAGCATGATTCGCTATTATGCAGCTTTCCCTTAGGCTAGCCCCGCAAGCGATTGATAATGCCAGTGCCGCAACAACAGTATCTCCTGCCCCGCTCACATCATAGACCTCTTTTGCAGACGCCGGAATAATGAATGGCTTTTGGCCAATCTCAAACAAGGCCATCCCTTGATCCCCTAGGGTGATGATAACATTGCTATCGAATAGCTCGACCAGCTTATTCCCTATATCCATAATATCATTCTCGTATTTCATCCCAGATAATTCTTCAGCCTCTTTCTTGTTAGGCGTCAATAGATATGCTCCCTTATAGAATTTATGCGGAGGCTTTGGATCTATTATCAGCTTTTTTGAATATTTGGAGCAAAATTTTTCCACCAATGCAAACAGTCCCTGCGTTACAACCCCTTTTGCATAGTCAGAAATCACTACAATATCGCATGCCTTAACAAGATATTCTATCTTACTAGAAGAGAAAGCAACACCATCAATGATCGGCATCTCATAATCTATCCTCATAAGCTGCTGATGCTGCGCAATTATCCTTATCTTCTGGGTCGTCTGAAAACCCTTGCCTAGGACAATCCCTGATGTCGAAATGCCTCTTTTCTTCAATTCAGACATAAGAATCTCGCCAGAATGATCTTTACCGATGATCCCAAAAATATCAGATTTCCCACCAAGCGATGCCACATTGTTCGCGACATTTGCAGCACCACCAGGGATATATTTCTCTGACCTTACATCAACGACCTGGACAGGAGCCTCAGGAGATATCCTCCCAACAGAGCCGATGATATATTTGTCAAGCATCAGGTCCCCGATGATCAATATCCGAGAATTGTGAAATTTGCTTAGAGCTACATCCATAACATTAGGATTATCAGGCCTATTTTAATATTTTTCCAAGAATATAGCTGTCCACATACTTATTGCCCACTTTCAATGCTGATTTTTTTGTGCCTTCGATCACAAATCCCAGCTTTTTTGCGAGCCTGACACTTGATATATTATCAACTGCAGATTCTGCCTCAAGTTTTCTTATACCATTTTTTTTTGCTTCAATAATCATCCTATTGACCAGCTTTGTAGCAATCCTCGCAATCAGCACTGCATGATTCATAGAATGATTCAATGATGGCCTTGCCATCTCCTGGTCGTGCATGCATTATTTTCATGTTCATAAGCAATAAATACGGTGCCAAGGGTATAAAAAATTATTGGGTTTTCATGCTGTCAGCAATTGCCAACAACGTATCGGCTGCGCTTGAATCAGGAGAATAGTCCTTATCCATATAATGCGTATATGCAAATGATGAATCGTTGAACAGCTGCATATTCATCTTTCTTATATGGTTCAATGTCTCAAAGCTTAGGCCAGCTATGTTCCATTCGGCATCCTTCAATGTCCGAGGCCCAGTATTATATGTGGCAGATATATAATCCAATCTTTTCCTATAATCAAGCTCGTCCCATCTGTTCGTATCCATATTCGCTTTCAAGAAAGAATAAATAAATTTCAGGTATTTCATGCCCACACTGATATTATCCTCTGGGATGAACCAATGCGTATCATAATCAAGGCTGTCCTCTACCTGCTCCCAGGCGCTCCTTGTGAGCTGCATCAAGCCTCTGGCATCGGCACCGCTGATGGCATATGCATCCTTCTTTGACTCAACATTTATCTTAATGAGCACATAATCCTGCGTTATCGGAGTAGGGAGACGGACTTCTGAATCAAGCTTGCTGACAATGCCTTCCAGAGTACTATCAGCAATGAAATTCGTCAATCTCGGCTTTTGTTCCTTTATATAATTATCAAAATTTGCAAAAGAGGAAATATCACCTACCTCAACAACAGGCTCGCTAGAATAATATTTATCCATGGATTCTCCTATGCGATGCTCCCCTAAAAATCCTGCCATGCTTAGGCCTATCGCCACAGCTGCAATCCTTGAAAATCTCATTTCATATACCTCTTACATGCACAAATAATATATGATGAATGCAAGCACTCAAATCATATGATAAAAAATCTGGTATTAATATAGCAAATACTGTTAGATTTTTATATGATGAAATATAAGACATTTATAAAACTTATGTAGGAATGATACGCAGGCTCAGGATATAATCCAAAAAAAAAAGCATTAATAAGTAAAGCATCTAAGAATATTTTCAACAACCCCCAAAATATCTTATAAAAATATGTTCCAGTAATTATCTGAATACTCTGATCCTGAAAATTCTATCAAATTATTATATGAATCATTCATTTTATTTATCGGACATTCATCTGCTTTATGCAGGTTCTCAAGATATTTTGTCCTATTCTTTTTTGTGATTATGATTGGAGGATAATCATGTTGTAAAAGGATATAATTCATAAGTATCCTTCCTGTTCTGCCATTGCCATCCATAAATGGGTGAATTTTTTCTATCTTATGATGGAACATCACTGCAAGGGCAAACGGGTGAAGCTTGCCCTGATACTCCTTGAACCATTTTAGGAGTATATCCATATCTGTTTTAACGTAAGGCCAAGTTGTTGATTTAAAATGTGCCTTAAATACTCTCACATCTTGTGTCCTATATCCTTTCCGAGCATCAATATTCTCTAGTAAAGAATCATGGATTTGACATATTAAATCATGACTTATTTCTCTTTTTCTATCATGAAATAGCTCCATGAATACTTTTTCAGTATTCTGCAAATCATAAATCTCTCGTAATGTCTTATTCTTTGGGGTAAGATTATCGACCAATAATTTTTGTGCTTGATCTAACGAAATAGTATTGCCTTCGATAGATGTTGTGTTGAAGGCGAACTCTACAATGAAATTCTTCAAGATTTCTTCTTTGGTTAGTTCATCCTGCTTGCTGAATGAAGATGTCCAGTGCAATCTGCATGCTTCAATGCTCTCTTGAGCATCCTTATCCAAAAAAAGATCTTTCTTGAGTTTTAATGACCTCACCTTTTCTAAATACAAATTAAACTCTATGAACTTATTTATGGTCTTATATGTCTTTTTAATCTTTTCAGAATACTTGTGAGGAATGTCCTTAATCTTATCTCTAATAGAGTTGAGATCATCGCCAAGATATATAATATCCTTAGTTACTAACTTGCCATCTTTCAGAATCGAGACCCTCAAATAATAATAATCCTTATTCCCTATCCGTTTCCTATAAACATAGACCATAAAAACACAGAATAAGCACAGATTTATAAATTTTACCCTTTATAATTATAATTTAGAAAATAAAGGGTAAGAAATAGATTTATTACCACTAATAAGTGATTACTTTTCGAAAAGTTTATAAAGAGTTGAGTGTATAATCATACAGTATGGAACATAATCATCAGGAAATTTATTTAGATTTAAGAAAAGCTGTGCTAGCTGGTGGAAGAGCCATTATGGCAGTCTATGATAGAGATGATTTTAAAGTTTTTACTAAAGAAGGCAATAAAGTAGATAGTGAGAAAGCTAAGACGGAAATTTCTACAAAATACAAGACTGAAGCTGATGATGCTAGTCATAAAGCAATTGCACAAGTGATGGGAGAACGAGAGTATAAGAATATTCCATTGATATTTGAAGAAGCAGATTGGAAGCAGACAACGCAAAGAACATATATTTCATTTGACGAAATGGACGGAACTGGAAGATTCATAAAAAGAAAACCCGGATTTATGGTTCTTAGTCAATATGTTGAAGATGGAATTCCGTTTATCAGTGTCAATTATGATCCTAAAAATGATAGGCTTTTCTACGCTATAAAGGGTGAAGGTTCTTTTATTAATAATTCTCAAGTAAATTTTTCACAAGCAAAAGATATACAAAATGCAAGAATAATTGTAAATGGTAGAGATAAAGAAAGAACTGAGAATGCAAATTATTGGAAGTTCATGCATAATCAATTTGGTGAAAGATTATCCGCTGGACTGGCGACAGGAAGTAGAATGGCTGCAATATTAGAAGATAAATATGATGTTTTTGTTAATAATGGTTCTGAGCAATTGCATATGTGGGATTTAGGAATGGTATTGAATATTATTGAAGCTGGAGGAGTAGTAACAAGAAAAGATGGTTCTCCAATAGGTTTTCAAAAGCCAGGTGTAATTGATGACATAATCTGTAGCGCAAATCCGAAACTACATGAGCAGATAGTTCGAGTAGTAAGTCAATATAAATAAAATTATATCCACTTCTATTTTACCGTCCACAAGACTGCAGACAATAGTTTAGAACGGGCCATGGGAGGGATACCGACGATAGAATGGTCTGCCGTCCTCTGTCTCGGGTCTTCTTTAAGCACATGTGTATTCGTAAGTGAACCTCTGATCAATTTCGATTTCATATTTACGACCTCCTCAAATTAATATGAACAAAGAAATTTAACAGGATTTATCAAGTTTAATTAATTAGAAGTTAATAGTTGAATGCCAATTCTTGGGATGTTCAGAACTATTTCTGGACCGTACTTGTCGACAATCTGACGAACTATTCTAATATTGTCGGTATATAGAGGACGATTCGAAGTATTTGTATAAATGTCCGCAAAATAATTAACAGCGCAATAATCTGCAAAACCTTCTTCTAACTTTCTCAATGCACCTCTTGTAATTATCGGATTAATTGTTCGCCATAAGTGATGAGACAACTCATGTATAACGGACTTATCCTGTCCTTCAATCCAATCACGAAAATCATAACCTTCTGATTTGGAATATACTCTTGCTTGAAATCCTAGATTTACGTAAATATTACTATCATAATACATAAATAATCTCAAATCTTTTGAAACGGCCATTTTAAAGCGTGTTTTTACAAGCGCTTGCTTTATCATGCACTTTGACACTAATCTAGAAAATCTATTTTGAGAATCAAAATTATTTCCATATTTATTTTTATAATAATCCACAAAATAATCAGAATATTCTTTTACAACAACATCTGATAGAGGTATACCTGTTCTTTCTCTAATTAATGGAAGGTAATAATCCACTTTTCTTTTTATTATGGATAGTAAATCTTTTTTTACACTTTCTTTCATAATATAGCGAATAAAATAAGGTTTATAAACTTTTTGTTTCGTAATTACTATCTAGTGATTACTACCTCAAAAATATAATAATATAGAATGCAAATTTATCATCGAAGATGACCTCGTAATCGAATTAGAAAACAGATGTACGGGCCATGGGAGGGATACCGACGGTAAACTGGTCTTGGGTCGTCAGTCTACGGTCTTCCTTAGCCTGATGCAGGTCAATTAGTGAACCTGATTCAGTTATTTGCTTGCGGTCTTGAGGCACTATATGCTTCGATTTCATGTGTATACCTCCAAAAGACGCTTAGTCCTTTTCTCCAATATCTTTCGTAATAGCTTTAAGGAGATTGATGTTTCCTTAATAATTGTTTCGCATCTGCCTTAAATAATCAACTTCTCTACTGTTGAAAAACTTTCCGTATATTATCCGGCAACCGAATAACAAAATTTATAAACATTTTTCTCTCTCCAGGAGTTAATGGGGGCCAATCTTAATATAGACGAACTTAATGTATTTATAAAAAGACTAAACATATTTCAGACATTCCCATCTATTTATAACGCTGTTTCTGGGACAAATAGTTATGGCATTTATGGTACCTTAATCAGGAATAATATTGTAGAGGCCATGAGAAGAGAGTTCAGAAAAAGAGAATTTTGGGAGGTTGATTGCCCTATCATCTCTCCAACAGACATATGGAAGGCATCAGGCCATATGGATAGATTTAAGGACATAATAGCGACTTCAGACAATAAGACATTTCGAGTCGAGAAGGTCGTGGAAGAAACAAGACCAGATATAAATCTCACAGAAAGAGGGTTGGAGGGCATAAAAAATCTTGTAGCACGTGAAAGAATCATCCCTCACGGATGTTCGGAGCCGCTTCATGATGTAAGAGAATACAGCTTGATGGTACTTTCAAGCATCGCAGATTCTCCTGTAGCATTGAGGCCAGAGACAGCAACAACAACATATATAGATTTCCCAAGCATACACCAAACCTTAAGGGGACATATGCCAGTAAAAGTGTTTCAATACGGCAAGGCTTTTCGAAATGAAATAACCAGCAGGAGAGGGCTTATCAGGGGAAGAGAATTTGAGCAATTCGAGGCTCAAATGTTCATATTCGAAGATCAAAAAAACCCTTTTGATGAATTCAATAATGGCAAGGGTCTTGAGTTGAGTATTTTAGATATAGAAAGCCAGAAAAGAAATGTTCCACCCAAAATAATGTCTTTAAATGACGCTGTATCCATAGGCATACTCCCAAGTGAAGCAATGGCTTATTGCTTTAACATAACATCTAATATTCTAACAAAGACAGGCATAGACCCTTCGACAGTAAGGTTCAGACAGCATCTGCCAGATGAAAAGGCACATTATGCTATTGATGCGTGGGATGTCGAAGTAAGGACCCAACAATATGGTCTTGTAGAAGTTTGCGGAGTCCATGATCGAGGAAACTATGACCTCACAAGACACCAGGAATTTTCCGGAAAAAAATTGGAAGTCCAGCATCCTGATGGCAGCCATCAAGTGCCGCACATATTGGAAATAGCGTTTGGCGTTGGAAGATCTTTATACTGTGCATTAGAGCAAAATTTCAGACAGAGAGGAGATACTGGTTATAATATCTTGTCCTTGCCTCGAAAGATTTCACCTATTCATGTTGCAGTATTTCCGCTGGTTAACAAGGATGGGCTGGAAGACATAGCATATGCACTTAATGGAAAGCTTAGCGATCAAGGATTCATAAGTGTTTTTGATAAAAAAGGGTCCATAGGAAAAAGATATGCCAGGATGGATGAGATAGGGACGCCTTTCTGCATCACAATAGATTATCAGACCAAAGAAGATGATAGCGTAACAATAAGAGAACGTGATACCAAATCCCAGACAAGAATAAAGATTGCTGACTTGACTGCATCCTTATATGCAGGGCTGAATGATACACAATGAGAACCGCAACTCCTGTAAATCTGATTGTATTGAACAAAAAAAATGAAGTCTTGCTCTTAAGAAGAAAAGAGGAAGAAGATCAGTTCGTCGACTCATGGTCTATCCCAGGAGGTGGTCCTGAGAAGGGTGAAACTTATGAACAAGCGCTGTCTAGAGAAATAAAAGAAGAAATTGGTTGTCGCATAAAAGAAATTTCTTATTTCAAGTCATATTATTATAAAGTAAGCCCTGAGCTCCATGTAAGAGCGATATATTTTTTTGGAGTGATTGAGGGAAATATTGTTTTTGATAGGAAAGAATTTTCTGATTGCAGATGGTTCAAGATAGATGATGCCATGAAAAAAGGTTTCAATATAGCATTCAACCAGAAAGACGTGCTTAAAGACTTCAAAAGCTTAATCGCAGACATCAGAAATGAAAACGATACCTCGAAATGAGAATAACATATGTAATACCTAATTTAGCTGGAGGAAAGCATTTCTTACAACCCCCTCTCGACGTCCTTTATAGCATGTCTATATTAAAGAAAGAAAGGCACGAAGTGTCTTTTATCGACAACAGAGTGAGACAACTGAGCCTTGATGATCTTTCCGCTTCGATCACCCAGAGCGAAGCCATCATTATCAATACTGCTCCTTATGATTTCTCTCAAATGTTCCATTTTGATTATAGATTATCCTATAGTGCAGCAACAGCACGCAAGATAAAGGCGACTCATCCAGAATCTGTCTCTATTCTTACAGGTATCCACCTTAATCTGAATCCTGAGCAAATGATGAATTATACGCATGCAGATATAGGAATACTAGGAGAAACTGAGAATACAACAAGATTATTGATCCAAACCCTTGCTGCAAAAGAGGATCTCGAGAAAGTGCCAAATCTTGTAATCAAAAATAATAAAACAATCAAGAATACTGGCAAAGACTTAATCTTATCTAAGCCTGATTTGGATGCTGTCCCATTCCCAGATTATGCAGCTATAGATCTCAATGACTATTATGGCTATGAGCTTGTAGGAGATAAATTCATCAGATCCGAGGGAGGAGCAGTAATGCTTGGAAGCAGGGGTTGTCCATACAAATGCAATTTCTGCCATAATTTTTGGGGTACTACAGTAAGATACAGAACTCCAGAAAATGTGGTCGAGGAGATGGTTTTGCTGGAAAAGGAGCATGATGCAAAAAATATATTTTTTCTGGACCCAAATTTTACATTAAACAAGCATTGGGCAAATGAAATAACAACAGGCATAAAGCAGAAAAATCTTAGTATCCCTTGGAGCGTGCAGACAAGGTTCGATTTGGTTGATGAAAATATACTCGAAGCAATGGCAGACTCAGGATGTAACAAAATAATTTATGGATTGGAATCATATGATGATGGCCTGAGAAGAATCATGGATAAGAGGATAGACTCTGCAGCCATAGATAAGGCTGTTTATCTTACCCGAAAACACGGCATTATTCCTTTCATGTTTGTCATGCTAGGAAGCCCTGGCGAGACCGAGAAGAGCTTAGAGCATACAATCAGATATTTGGAGAAGGAAAGATTGCCATATATAGCTATAGTATATGGCCCTAGGCTCGGAACAGAATTTCAGAGACAATACCAGACCAGATCTGGTAAGGAGATGTCTTGGCCTGATCTTTTAGACCTAAAAGGTGTTATGGATAATAACCTGACATCCGAATATCTGGCGCAAGTAGTAAGATATTTACGAAAGCAAAATATCCTTGTGAAAGAAGAATATGCTATGAATTCACAAGAAGAGGCCCTCCGATGAATGATGAATTCTCAATCAAGACACCGCAAGAAAAGAAGAGCCAAGGAATATATCCATACATAACCTATCCATTGACCAGCTTATGCAATAGCAGATGCTCCTTCTGCGGAAAAGGCGGAGAATTGACTGCGAGAGACCAAGAAACTTTTTTCGATATTGATATATTAATTGACAGGTCCTTGACAGCCATGAAGAATGGCATTCATAAGTTCAGGCTTACAGGCGGAGAGCCGTTTAAGCATCCAGATATTGGGAATATACTAAAATTTTTCTCTGATAAAAAAGCATATACTCTAATAAATACTAATGGTACGCTCATAACGGAGCATAAACATGATTTTATAGAACTCAATGATAATATTCATGTAGCGGTCTCTTTGCATACTACTATTGAGCAGACTTATAATAAAATAATGGGCACAAAAAGGAATTTTCATAAAGTCATAGAAGGTATAGAGTATCTAGCGAAGGTGGGAAACCTCTTGAGACTGAATATGGTAATAACTAAATCAAATGAAGATCACCTTGATGGCATGATTGCTTACTGCAAAGATTTGGGATGCGGACTTAAAGTTCACGAAATTGTGGCAGTGCCAGCACCATTTGGAGACAGGAAGTCTCAACTTGTTCCGATCCTCCCTATTGAGAGAGAACTTGCCAAGAGAGCCACACAGATATTACCTCATGAATATTCCACTGCATTCGGGATACCGTGTAAACGCTATGTTGTTGACGGAGTTGTAATAAATGTCAAAAGTCTAGGCCATGGAAGCCGCTATGATCTAGAGGGATTGTGCAACG
>Ga0182021_10001580_pt1 | contig 26345 bp, 37 predicted proteins | sample 612E3MmetaG_FD_120493 | JGI IMG/M metagenome (GOLD analysis project Ga0182021, IMG submission 120493) | Permafrost microbial communities from Stordalen Mire, Sweden - 612E3M metaG (Illumina Assembly) | ecosystem: Environmental > Terrestrial > Soil > Wetlands > Permafrost | place: Sweden...
ACCCTCACGGGCAAGTGGGACCCATACAAGGTAGGTTTCGGACCATTCGTGCCCGGCGTCTACTTCACCCCATATGCCTACTGCTATAGGTGCCCATTCCACTGCGAGTACCCAGACTGCGGCCTCGCATGCATCGAGCACATCGAGCACAGCATCTTTAAGACTCAGGTAGACCCCAGCACCGTCGGCGCGATAATCGCCGAGCCCGTACAGGGCGAGGGAGGCTTCATCACTCCCCCACTCGACTGGTTCAAGGAGCTGAAGAAGCTCGCGGACGCCCACGGCATCAAGATGATAATCGACGAGGTCCAGACGGGCTTCGGCCGCACCGGTAAGATGTGGGCCATCGAGCACTACGGCATCGAGCCCGACATCATGACGATGGCGAAGGCAATCGCCTCCGGCCTCCCGCTCAGCTGCGTGGTTGCCAAAGACGAGTTGATGAAGGATACATACCCGGGTAGCATGGGCGGCACATACGGCGGCAACCCGATCGCCTGTGCTACTGGCCTCAAGGTGTTAGAACTCATCAAGCGAGAGAAGATCGTTGAGCACTCCGCAAAGATGGGCAAGCACCTGCGCCCAATGCTCGAGGAGATGAAGGCGAAATACGAGATCATCGGCGATGTCCGCGGCCTCGGCCCGATGCTCGCGATGGAGTTCGTCACTGACAAAAAATCCCAGACCCCCACCCCCGACGCGAGCAGCAAGGTCATCAAGACCTGCCTAAGCAGCGGGCTGATGATCCTCAAGGCGGGGCTCTACAACAACTGCGTGCGCCTCCACCCACCGCTCACTATCGAGGATGACGTCTTAGATGCCGGCATGGAGATCCTCGAGAAGGCGGTCAAGAAGGCATCGTAGTTACCCTTTCTCCCACTTTTAATACCTGGAGATCTTTATCTCAGATGTGAAACTGGGCTTTCACGTCTCAATATCCGGTTCCATAGACCAGGCTTTCGACAGGGCCCAGCTTCTTGGGTGCACCGCCTTCCAGATATTCACGCGGAACCCGAGGACCTGGAGCTCTAAACCACTCAACCCCGATGAGGTCAGGGCATTCCACAGAAAGCACAAGGAGTCGGGGATAAGCCCAGTCTTCTCCCACATGCCCTACCTCCCAAACCTCGCCAGTCCAAACGACACCATATACAAACAATCCGTGGACGCCCTCGTCGAGGAGACGGAGAGGTGCGACGAGCTAGGCATCCGATTCATAGTGACGCACGTCGGGAGCCACATGGGCTCAGGCGTCGAGGGCGGGAGACTGCGACTTATCAAGGCCCTCGGGAAGGCAGTCGACAAGAATGGCCCCATGATACTACTGGAGAACGACTCGGGCTCTGGGGGACACATGGGGTCAAACTTCGGCATCATAGCCGACCTCGTCAACCAGTTAGGAAGCAAGAAGCTCGGGTTCTGCCTCGACACCTGCCACACATTCTCTGCCGGCTACAATATAGCCACAGAGGACGGACTCACCCAGACGCTACGGATAGTGCGTAAGACGATCGGCTTCAACAGGCTCAAGCTCGTTCACCTCAACGACTCCGTCGGCGAACTAGGCTCCGGAGTGGACCACCACGGCCACATCGGGCTCGGTAAAATTGGGGAGGAGGGTTTCTGCCGTATACTCGCGAGCCAACTAGCTAATAGGCCCATGATAATGGAGACGCCGATAGACAGCAGACGCAGCGACCCCGAGAACATGGAGAAAGTGCGGAAACTAGCTGGGTTCAGTAGGTGACAAGGGTCATCTGGCGTGGTTCGGAACCCTTGTTGCTCAGAATTACACGTAGGGCAGTAGATGCACAGTCAATGAGCTCACGCTCGGAGAGGTATGGATACATCCTCCGACTGACCCTGATAATAGGGTCGATGGTCTCAACGCTCCTGCACCTCGATGCCGCCTCCTCGCGAGTCATCTGAACGATGCACTCGACAATCGCTCGCTTAGAACCAACCTGAGCCACTGCTTATCAGCCCTACAAATAGACTAATTTCTGAGTATATAAATATAATGGCATAAATCCGAAATTACTTTCGTATTAATTTCACTTAGTTTCACTTGGGTTTGATACCAGTATTTAACGGACGATGATAATCGCCGTATTTTTTAAAATAGGCGATAATATTGATTATTTGGTAACCGGAAAAACACACTCACTGGCGACAAGCGAGCGTTCGCCTTCTTTTTCATTTAGACCAAATCCTGCATGGGATAAGCTTAAAATTAATCCTCTCTGTGCTTATGATTGTTCGCCCCGGTGGCTTAGCCAGGCTAAAGCGTTTGCTTGGTAAGCAAAAGATCGCGGGTCCAAATCCCGCCCGGGGCTCCATTTAAGCATAAATACCATGAGGCCATCCTACGCTGTTAGTTTGACTCCCCTGAAGTTCAAGGGCATAGTATTCGATCTCGACGCTACCCTCATCAACCTCGGCGAACACGTCCGGTGGAGGGAGGCGCAGGGAGCGGTTGTAGAGGCCTATCGGGCTTGCGGCTGCAGCGAGGAGATGATCGCGAGTTGCACTTCCAAGGGATTATTCAATCTGATGCACGAGATGGAAATCAGGCTAACTGCCTCGAAGTCTCGTGAAGAGATCGATGAGCTGCGCGAAAAGATATGGAAATTACTGGATAACTATGAGGACGAAGGTGTTCAGTTGTGTGGGTTCATGCCGGGGACACGCGAAACACTTGAGTGGCTCAAGGAGCAGGGCATTAAGATGGCGATCTGCACCTCGAACTCAGGCGTTGTGGCGAAGCAAATTCTCGAGAAGCTTGAGGTGTCTCAATTCTTCCCATCCGTCATCGGGAGGACACCAGGCCTGCTCATGAAACCCCACCCCGACCAGGTACTCGCCTGCTTCAAGGAGATAGGCGTCGACCCCCGCGACGGCGTGATGATTGGCGACAGTCACAACGACGTCTTAGCGGGCAAAGCGGCAGGGGCGAGGGCGATAGCAATCCCCGTCTACTTCACGAACAAGTCGGCGATGGAAGCCGCAAGACCCGACGCTATAGTCAAGTCGATGAAGGAACTGCCCGAAGCGCTGATTAGCTTCAAATGACTCCGAGGTACAACCCGAGCATGTAGATGAGTATAGTAACCTCGACCCCATTGCTAGTCACTTCAGCGGCCGGTTTACCCTCTTTAGGTTTCACGGAAAACGATGGGCACCGTGAACCTTTAGGCGATTTGGGGCGGGTCTTTTTCCAAACAACCCAAGCAGGAATTCGAATATATAGTGTTGATGCCTAAGATCATATACCCCCACAGCTCGAACCAATAGAGTGATATGAAAAATAGCTCGGTGAGTTGAACCAAAAAAACTGGATCCGTGAGATTATTATGATCTTAGCGCCCGTGTGATGAAGATAAGTACCGCTACCCAAGCCACGATATCTACAATTATTGCCCACATGGACCAGTCAGCATATACCAGCACCGTGACATCCTTCGTGAAGCTACCTACCTTTACGTTGACTTGTTTACTGGTGACGGGATTCTGGAAGGGATTCATTAATTTTGTATAGTTACCTGATATTGGATTAAACGTCGCGAAGGGGTTTATCATCAACACAGATGCACCCGGAATAGTGACATTCGCTGAGACGATCTTTGAGATCTCATTCGCCTTCATCGTTACATCGATTTCTGAGAGCGTTGTGCCGTTGACAATGACCGGGATCGCCTGAAACTCCTGCTGAGTTGTAGTCTTGTTTACCACTACGGTGAAACGACAACTTCCGTAGAGTGGTGCGCTAGAGTCAACGACATTTGGGATCGTAACGGTCTGGACGTTTATTGTTGCGTTGGCCGCTGGAAGAATGAGGGTGGCCAGAAAAGCTGACGCGAAGATCAACTGGAGTAACTTCATTTTTTTACTTACCAACATCTTACACCAACTACCATACACACCTTCTTAGGATATATATCAATTAAATGCACGCGCATTTAATTTGATGGTTGAAATGAACATATTTTTACACTACCTATATGGCTTACATTAACGGCGAGGGCTGAAAGACACTTGTCAGACCATATCGAGCATAATATTTCGCTCAACATCATTGGTAAAGGCACTTGGTACGATAAAGCCGCCTCGGAGCTAATAGAGAGGGAGAAGAGGCTCGGGCGGAGTCTCAAGCTCATAAAGACTGAGAGCGGCCTCGGCGCCTCAGGGTTCCCGCACATAGGCAGTCTTGGGGACGCACTACGCAACTACGCCGTCGCTCTTGGCTGTAGGGTCCAGGGCTACGACGCGGAACTCATCGCCTTCAGCGACGACAAGGATGGCCTCAGGAAAGTTCCCGCAGGTCTCCCAAAGGAACTGGAGAAGTGGCTAGGCTATTCCGTTAGCACCATACCCGACCCTGCAGGCGACTGCCACAAGAGCTTCGGCGCTCATATGACCAGTCAGCTGCTCGCCGCCCTCGACACTTCGGGCGCGGACTACCACTTCATGAGCGGCTTCGAGTGCTACAAGCAGGGCGTCTTCGACAAAGAGATCCTCGTAATAATGAACAACCACGAGAAGGTTGGGAAGATCATCGAGGACGAGATAGGACAGGAGAAGTACACCGAGGAGCTCCCCTACTTCGTAGTCTGCGAAAAGTGCGGCCGCATCTACACGACACACGCTACGAAGTACCACCCCGAGTCGCACACTATTGAGTACGAGTGCAACGGCATGGAGGTCCGTGGCAACTGGCTCGAGGGCTGCAGTCACAAAGGAGAGGTCGACATACTCTCCGGTAACGGCAAGCTCAGCTGGAAGGTCGAGTTCGCAGCTCGTTGGAGAGCACTAGACATACGCTTTGAGGCATATGGTAAGGACATCGCCGACAGCGTACGGGTCAACGACCGGATATGCAGAGAAATACTCGGCTGGGAGCCCCCAATGCACGTCCAGTACGAGATGTTCACCGACCGCGGCGGAAAGAAGATCAGCAAGAGCGCTGGCAACGTCTTCACCCCACAAGTATGGTACCGCTACGGCTCACCCCAGTCCCTCAACCTCCTCATCTTCAAACGATTCGTCGGCACGAAAAGCGGGAGCGTCCTCGACATACCCACTCACATGGACGAGCTTGACGACACCGAAGACGTCTACTTTGGAAAGGCGAAGACCCTGAACGAGATGGAGAAGGCGCAAGCATCTGGCCTCTACGAGTACTGCTGGATGTTGAAGTCCCCGAAGGAGCCCGAGGTGCACGTCCCCTACAACCTCGTGTTGAAGCTCGCGCGCCTCGCGCCTAAGGGCTCGGAGGTCGAGTTCATCACCTCGAAGCTCAGGGAGTACGGGTACCTCGATAAGACGGCGAACGGGCTCTCGAAGCGGATCGGTTACGCCATGAACTGGGTGGAGGACTTCACCGAGGAGCTTCCTGAGATCATCCTCACCGATCCAGAAGCGATAATCGTGAAGGCCGTCATAGCAGAGCTGAGGAAAGCGAACACACCCGAGGAGATTCAGGGAGTGGCCTTCAATGCGGCTAAGGCGAACGGCTTGAAGCCGCGAGACGTCTTCCCCGTTGTCTACAGGGTCCTTTTAGGGAAGAATCAAGGTCCAAGATTAGGACCGTATATCTCCCTCATCGGAAAAGAGAGCGTTATCTCCGAACTGGAGAACGCGGTTAAAAAGAGGAAGTAGCCGGGCTAGTTACTGTAGGGCTTCCCGGCTTGACCCCAGTTGTACTTCTCAATGTCGTAGAAGACGACACTGACCGCTTCGGGCTTACACCCAACAGCCTCGCACATCGCCTTCGTTAGCAGCTCCATAGTCTTGGTCTTTGTGGCCTTGTCCCTACCAGCGTACCATTTGACTTCTATCCACGGCATGATTCTTTCACTGTGAATACAATCTCCCCGACTCATGTTATTAGGGTTGCGAGCGGCGGGCTCCAAACTCAAGATCCTCATCACGGATTCAGAAGGGCAAAGTCATCATCGCCCGCCTAAGTACTCGGGGCAGGGTGAAGCGATAAACGTTTTCTACCGAGGGGCTGGAAGGCTTTTTATTCGAACCTCCTTTTCTTCAGCCATGAATAGGCCGGATAAGGATAGGTACTTTCTTGACATCGCGCTCAGCGTCGCGGAGCGCTCGACGTGCACGAGGCGCAAGTTCGGGGCGGTCATCGTTAAAGACAGTACCATCGTGGGGACCGGCTACAACGGCACCGCGAGGGGTGTCGTCAACTGCTACGAGGTCGGCTGCATAAAGGACGAGATGGAGTCCCCTCAGGGGGCCGCTTACGACTACTGTCCCGCCGTTCACGCGGAGGAGAACGCGATAATTAACAGCAACCGTTCGGACCGCATCGGCGCTACCCTCTACATAGCGGGGAAGGACCGGGAGGGCAAGCTCACCATGGCCGTTCCCTGTCAGCGCTGCCGCCGCAAGATTATGAACAGCCAGATTAAGGAAGTCATCATCCTCAGCAATGAATCCAAGCCCCTACGATCTGAGGTGTCAACCTACGCGGCTGAGGACACCAAGTGGTACATAGACGCCCTCAAGCATGCGAAGAAGACTACTTAGCGGCAGCCGACCCTAACCCAGTTAAATTTATAAAGAGAGCCAATGAAGGCAGAACCGGAGACTGTCATACATGAGTCAGGAGAAAAAAGTCAACGACCTCGAAGTCGAGGTAGCCGGTCTCATCGACAAGATCGACACCATCGAGGAGAAACTCGAGGAGATTATGGAGCGCCTCGGCGAGATAGAGGAGAAGCTCGATGCACTCTAGCTGCCACCAATCCGTGCTGGCCATTTATAAAAAGTTAATAGACTAACTCGTTGCCATAAGCCATGAGACTGGGATGGCTTTCGGAGAGCATACATCAAAGTCTATGATTGCGCGCATAGATGAAGATGAACCTCCTAGTCGCCAACGACGTCTCAAAGGAACACCGTGGCTTCAATCTCGAAACTAACGAGGTTTACATTATTGACCCGAAGCGTGACGTCCTCCACATCGCCCTTACGGCCAATAGATAGATAGCTAGCAGGTTCCCCAACAGGGTCCGGGACCGGATAAAGGCTTAAAATCGGTCCTACCCTCGTGTATTCGGTGCCAGCGACGACCCCTTACAGATTCTGCCACATCGAAGGTGAACACGCCCTTGAAGAATACGCCGCGCTGCTGCGTCTTGCGTTCCCCGGTGAGGCGGTAAACGTCCTCGGCAAACGGTTATACGATGTATATCCCGGAATGAGCCCCCGCAACTTCTTCTCTCTTTGGGATGGAGATCGGATGGTAGCGACGCTTAATCTGATACCAATGATTTGGAGCCTCGAGGGCGTCCCCCTCAGTGTAGCCGAGATGGGGCTCGTCGCAACGCACCCCAAATATAGACACAGGGGGCTCCAGAGACTTCTCAATACGGAATTCGACAAACGTTTAGTGGAGGACGGCTACGACTTAGCTGCGATCGAGGGGATACCCTATTTCTACAGGCAGTTCGGGTACGAGTACTCGGTGACGCTCGACGAGTGGGCGTCGATTCCCCTTGCCAAACTCCCGACCCAAGCGATGCCTGGCATCTCCCCCCTCCAAACCGAGGAGATTTCGGTAGCAATGAGCCTCCTCAAAGCCTCCCAGATAAAGTATCTGGTTCAAAGCATTAGAAGTCCACAAGAGTGGGCGACACAGGAGAAGGCCGGGATCTTGGGGGAGCATAAGAGCACAACTTATACTGTGAAGGTCGGTGGAAATATCTCTGCTTATTTCAGGGTTGGTATTGAAAGTAAGATCGTTCTACTTCACGAGATAGCGGAGACGAGCGCTTCCACATCGACGATGATCGCGGCGTTCTTACGAAGGCTCGGTGAGGAAAATGGGGCAACAGAACTCGTATCACGCGAGAGTTACATCGAACACTTCAGTAAATACCTTATCGAGCTTGGCGCCACGAAGAGGAGACCATACGCGTGGCAGACAAAGGTCATTGACCATGCGCAAATACTGGAGAAGATCAAGCCGGTCTTCGAGGAGAGGATCAAACACTCAAATCTGAATGGATACACGGGAACGATCCCCCTTAACCTCTATTTTGCTACGCTTACGCTGTCGTTCGAGAACGGTGTCCTCCTCTGTGTTAAACGGAGCCCAAGCGAGCAGAAGGGGGACATCAAGGTCAACCCAAAGGTCTTCCCTAAGATGCTTCTCGGATCTCGAAGCATCGGTGAGCTTGAAGCGGAGTACCCCGATGTCACAGTCAGCCCCCAGTATAGGGAAATCATGAACATCATGTTTCCCAAAGGTGAATCGCACATCCACACAACTTACTAGATTACCATAATTTCTCGATAGCGTCTCTTTGCATTTGAACAGAGCATACGTGCGCGCATTCGATATTCTATTTAAAGAAGATGCAAATGTTACCCACGACCGGCGATGGATGCTTTTTAAGAAACGTTCACCAACACCACTACACAACCATTGCCTGAAGAAGTCAAACCAAGGGACGCCCTCAAGGGCCGAGCCATTATCGTAATGCTAAAAACAAACATACACGACCACAAGGTCTACCGCGTCAGACTGGACGAGCTAAAAGCACTCGTCCAAGCAATCGGATTAGAGGTCATGGGAGAAGTAGTCCAGACCAGGTACCGCCCCTTTGAAAAGTATTGCATAGGCAAAGGAAAAGTCGGCGAGATCAAGAGACAGGCAACGAAACACGACGTCCAACTCGTCGTCTTCTACAATCTGTTGAAGAGCAGTCAGAAGCTCAACCTCATACAGGGAACGGGTTGTGACGTCATCGACAGGTATGAGTTGACCCTCGAGATATTCGACCAGATGGCTTCCGACAACCTCAGTAAGCTCCAGATCGAGTCAGCAAGACTGGAAAAGCTCGCTCCCTTCTACAAGCTCTCCGCGAACATACATTTCACACACGATCGCCCGTTCTTCCACAGCGGAGGAGAGTATGGCTTCCGTGGGCAACTAAGGGAGATATCGAGACGCCAATCAGATATCAAGGAGAACATACATGCCCTTGTCGTCGAGAAGAAGCGCCAGATAGAGAACCGCAAGAAACTAGGCTACCCAACGATATGCATCGCCGGCTACTACAACGCCGGGAAGACCAGCCTATTCAACGCTTTGACAGGCGAAAATAAGCCAGTGAGCGACCGCCCATTCACGACGCTCAGCAGCAAATACTCGAAACGATACATTGACCCCCAGACTACGGTAATGTTCATCGACACGATCGGCTTCGTCCTCGACCTCGACCACCGCCTCATAAAGAGCTTCCAGATTAACTTTGAGGACATACGAAGCGCCGACATCGTCATCCTTCTATTCGAGATCACCGACCCACCACTTACCCTCCAGCTCAAGCTCAGCGAGGGAATCAGCCTGCTACGCGACATCGGAGTTCCAACCGAGCGCTTACTTCTAGTATTTAACAAGGTTGACAAAGCGCTTGCAAACGCGTCAAACACCATCGATGAAGAGCTAAGCCTTACCCACTACGACATACCATGGACCACAGTATCCGCGGAAAAGAGAACAAACATCAACGGACTACTCGACCTTATTGCATGGAAGATCAAGGACCTCAAAGACAGGCCACTGGAGCCCGCTGAGCCACTGTTAATAATCGAGCCGATAGAGGACCCGGAAGAGGTAGTGGGGGACCCTGACACAGACGACGAAGATGAAGACAAAGAGGGCTGAGAAGACCCTTCGAAGGGTTCAGGAACTCTACCCACGGCGCTGGACGCCAAGTGGTGGCGACGTATTTAAGTCACTAATAAGGACCATTCTAAGCCAGAACACCAATTGGAGAAACGAGGACACTGCATACAAACGCCTCGAAGAAAGTGTAGGTGTCACACCGCGGAACCTCTCAAATGCTAGGCAAACCAAGATAGCCGACGCTATCAGGCCTGCCGGAATGTACAACCAGCGGAGCAGGACCATCAAGCAGGTATCGATGAAGGTCGTGGAACTATACGATGGAGACCTCTCAACAGTCGTCGCAAAGCCTTACCCCGAGGCACGCGAGGAACTCATGACCCTACCGGGTGTAGGCGAAAAGACAGCGGATGTCGTCCTGCTTTTTAACGCTGGGAAGGATGTCCTTCCCGTCGATCGTCACATAGCTAGGATATCAAAGAGGCTGGAACTTGTATCAAGCAAAGCCGATTATGATACTATCCGATTGACACTAGAAGGAGCTACATCCCCCGACAAGTTTCTCGACACGCACATCAAACTCATACAGTTTGGGCGGGACTTATGTCGAGCGCTCAACCCCAAGTGCCACGAATGCCCCATAAACGACCTATGTCCCTACCCCCAAAGGGCAGAAAAAGGGCTTAAACAGTCAAAATAAACGCATCCAAGCCGTCTCCACCTAAAAAAGGCGACAAATTGAATTGTAATATAATATACGAATCATTTAAATGTAGGACTCGCTGATTCCATACAGCTAATAAAAGTAAGGAGAGGCTACGATGCCTAGGCCACGTTCACCTAGAAAAGGATCAAAATCGTTCTATCCTAGACGCAGGGCAAGCCATTTTAATGGACGCATCCAGCATTGGCCGGAGGTCACAGAAGGTCCCCAGCTCCTAGGCTTCGCAGGTTACAAGGCGGGGATGACCCACCTTTATCAGGTAGAGGACAGAGCAAAGGTCCCTGAGTTCGGACAGGAAATAAAGGTCGCGGCAACCGTCATCGAAGCCCCACCGATGCTTGTGTGCGCCATACGCTCCTACAGGGAGACGTACGACGGCTACAAGGTTATAACGGAAGCCTGGATGACCGAGCCCACTAAAGACTTAATCAGGGCGACGAAGGTCAAGAAGACCTCCGACACCGCTAAGGAGCTTGAGAAACTTGCTTCAACAAAGGATAAGGCAAAGCAGATCAGGATCCTCGCGGCTACTCAGCCTAAGCTCGCATCCATGGCGAAGAACACCCCCGACCTCGTCGAGATCAAGGTTGGCGGTGGAACCATCGACCAGCAGATCGAGTACGCTAAGGGTTTACTCGGTAAAACCGTGTCTGTCTCACAGGTCTTTAAGCCCGGTGAATCCGTGGACCTCTCGGGAGTCACGAAGGGCAAGGGATTCCAAGGCCCGGTAAAGAGGTTCGGAGTCCGCCTTCAGCAGAACAAGTCTCGCAAATCCGTGAGGAGTGTAGCCTCGATCGCGCCAGTCGCGCCGAGAACGATCCACCCCCACGTGGCACGCGCGGGCCAGATGGGCAGCCACCAGCGTGTCGACTTCAACAAACGCATACTGCTACTCGGAAGCGACAGCAACAGGGTCTCCCCCGCCGGCGGCTTCAACAGGTACGGCCCAATTAAGAGTGAATACGTCGTCATCAAGGGAAGCGTCCAGGGAGCGCCAAAGAGGCTCATCCGTCTGAGAAAGGCCGTAAGGGAAACAACGTATCCAAAGACCGCTCCGCAGGTGACGTACGTCAGCACAGAGTGGGGTAAGGAGAAGAGCACGTAATGAAGGTCCCAGTTTTAAGCCTAGAAAACGAGAAGATCGATGAGATCGACCTTCCAAAAGTATTCGACACCCCAGTCAAGCCAGAGGTCATCAGGCGAGCCGTCATAGCACAGCAGAGCCATGACTTCCAGCCACAGGGCAGGGACCCTCTCGCGGGCAAGAGGAACACCGCACTCAGCAGGGGAACAGGCCACGGTCAGGCTAGACTACCTCGTCTCAAGCAGAGCGGTAAAGCTGACTTCGCAGTACAGGCAGTCGGAGGTCACCAGTCCACCCCACCAATGTCCCAGAAGGTTACGGTCAAGAGAATCAACAAGAAGGAGCGTCGTTTAGCGATCCGCTCAGGCATCGCGGCATCGGCCGATATGAAGATCGTCGCCGCACGCGGACACAACATCGCAGGCGTCACACAGCTCCCTCTGGTCTTAGACGACACCCTCGAGGACGTCCAAAAGACCAAGGAGGTCGAGGACATCTTCATAAAGATCGGCGTATGGGCCGACGTCGAGCGCGCAGACCGGAAGGGCACACGCGCCGGCAGGGGAAACATGAGGGGAAGAGGTAAGAAGATAGGCAAGGGCCCGCTCATCATTATCTCCGAGGACAAAGGCATCACGAAGGCTGCTAGGAACCTACCAGGCGTCGACGTGACGGTCCTAAGGAACCTGAACGCCGAACTCCTAGCCCCCGGGGCCAACCCCGGCAGGCTAGTCGTCTGGGCCAAGTCAGCCTTCGCCGCCGTCGACGAGACCTGGGAGGAATAAACATGCAGGCACAAGACGTCATAATGTACCCGACCATGACAGAGCGCAGCGTCTACATGATCGAGAACGAGAACAAGCTCATCTTCATAGTAAACCGCGAGGCAACGAAGAAGGACATCGCCAAGGCCATCAAGGAGCTCTACGAGGTCGAGACGAAGGAGATCAACACGCTCATCGACAGGCAGGGGAAGAAGAAGGCTTTCGTGAAACTCACGGAGGGCTTCAGCGCCTCAGAGGTCGCCATCAAGCTCGGTATACTGTAGGTGTGATGAATGGGAAAACGAATAAAGGTCCAACGTAGAGGACGCGGAACGCCCGTCTTCCAGGGCGCACACACAGGGAAGGTCGCACAGGCAAGATACCCGCCCATCTCCACCGAGTCGATGCGCGGGACCATCACAGACATCATACACGAGTCCGGCCGCATGGCACCCCTTGCCGTCATCGAGCTCACCACAGGCGTAACATTCTACTCAGCAGCACCCGAGGGCACACACGTCGACCAGGAGATCATTCTAGGTACAGATGCCCCCGTCGCGATTGGGAACGTTATCCCACTCGGAAAAATACCCGAGGGAACACTCGTTAACAACCTAGAGCTTAAGCCCGGCGACGGAGGAAGGATTGTAAGAGCCTCAGGAGCATACGCGACAGTCATCGCCCACAACCTGGGCAAGACAGTTGTTAAGCTCCCCTCAAAGAAGAGTATACAACTACCCACAGATTCACGCGCGACCATCGGAGTCATCTCCGGCGGAGGACGCCTCGAGAAGCCACGCCTTAAGGCGGGTGAGGTATACCACCACGCCATAGCGAACAACAAGGTCTTTCCGACTGCACACGGCGTAAAGATGACCGCCGCGAGCCACCCACACGGTGGAGGACGCCACAGGCGCCCAGGCAAGTCAACGACAGTAGGCCGCAGAATGCCTCCAGGCGCAAAGGTCGGACTCATCGCAGCGAGGACATCCGGAAAGGGCGGAACAAGGCGCAAGAGGGAACGGGAGTAACCGGCACGATTAAATAAAGCGACATGATGGAGTGAAGACGAATGCCAAAGAACTTCATGTACAGGGGACGAAGCGTAGACGACCTGAAAGCCATGTCAATGGATGAGTTCATCAACCTCCTGCCCAGCCGCATGAGGAGGAGCCTACGCAGAGGCCTTAGCAACGAGCAGAGAATCGTGCTCGAGCGCCTCAGGCAGGACAACGGCAAACCAATAAAGACCCATGCTAGGGATATGGTCGTCCTCCCCGAAATGATCGGAAAGATAATACTGGTCCACAGCGGCCAGGAGTTCGTCGAGATCAGGATCAACGAAAAGATGTTAGGCCACTATCTGGGCGAGTACGTTATAACCAACAAACTCGTCCGCCACGGCAAACCAGGCATCGGCGCGTCCAGAAGCTCGATGTATATTCCGCTGAAGTAAACCTACTTCAGTTTATTTTATTGTTAATACTTGCAATTTTATATGTATCATTATTCATTAATAATTACACGATAAAAACTATAAATTAATCATCAAAAAACTCCTCACAGAGACATTACAGAAAGAACCGATAATAATCCTCTATATTATAACTTCTCACCCGAATTTAGATAACGTTTTTATATAAAGTCCCGATTTCAAGTAAGGCGAACGGTGCGTATATGCCATCCTGGAGATACTCGGTCACAGGTCTAGATCCGGACAAGACAGCGATAGCCAGCGGCAGGGATCTTAGAATAAAGCCAAAGGCTGCTAGAGAAATCTGCAATTACATAAAGGGAATGAAGCTCGAAAAGGCAAAGGAGACGCTGAAAGACGTCGTTGAGCTTAAGAAACCAGTACCATATTATAGGTACAAGCTAAAAGTGCCACACAGAGCTGAGGCACAAGGTTTCGACGCGGGTAGATACCCACAAAAAGCCGCGGGAGAGATCCTCCGCGTTCTAGACGCCGTAGAGGCGAACGCCGAGTTCAAGGGGCTAGACACCGAAAATCTAAAGATCACACACATTGCAGCGCACAGGGGCCGCAGGATCAGGAAGTTCATACCGCGGGCCTTCGGAAGGGCATCGCCGTACTTCAGACACCTAACCCACATCGAGGTCGCGGTTGAGGAAGTGTAAGCTTGTCAGTAGTCAAGAGAATAATCCGGGACAATAAGGAGCGTATGGCGGTCGACGAACTCCTCTCAAAGGAGTTCGAAGAAGCCGGTTACGGCGGAATCACACTCACAAAGACGCCGCTAGGCGCGCAGATCAACCTCTATACAATGAGACCTGGCAGGGTAATAGGCAAGAGAGGCAGAGCCATAAAGGACGCCTCCGAGAAACTTGAGCACAAGCTAGGCCTAGTCAACCCCCAGATCACGGTAGTGGAGATCGAGGTTCCGGAGCTCAACCCTCATATCATGGCAGCTAGAGTTGCCAACGCACTCGAACGCGGTGTCCACTTCCGCAGGAGCATCTTCTGGAGCCTCCGTAGGATCATGGACAGCGGCGCACTAGGCTGCGAGATAATACTAAAGGGTCCCATTAGGAGCGCGAGGGCCAGATTTGAGAAGGTGAGCGAAGGATACATACCCAAGGCCGGTGAGCCATCCCAGAGGTACCTCCGCCACGCGACGATTCACGTCAAGCAAAAGAGGGGCATACTCGGCGTAACGGTGAACATCATCCCACCAGACGCGAAGTTCCCCGACAAGATCTCACTTAAGGACCTCCCAGAGATAGAGTATCCTGAGGAAGAGGTCTACATGCCAGAGGGCGTAGAGCCCGAAGTGGAACAGGCACTTGTAACCGAAGAGATGACCCAATCCTCAAAACAACCCGAGGTAGTCGTGGAAACCACCGAAGAGGCGAAGGTAGAGGAGACTCCCAAGCCAGAGGCTCCAACAGTTGAGGAAACAGTTGTAGAGGAGCCGAAGTCCGAGTCGGAGATTCCACCAACCGAGGAAAAGACGGAGGAGAAGCCCGAGTCTGAGCCAGAAAAAGATGAGGAGGAAAAGTAATGCCCGTTTTAAGGCTCGACGAGGTAAGAGAAATGACCTCCGAACAGAGAAAGGAGAAGCTCGTGGAACTTAAGACCGAGCTATCGAAGCTCAGAACCATGATCAACGCAGGTGGCTCGGTAGAAAACCCCGGCAGGGTCAAGGCGCTGAAAAAGGCAGTCGCCAGGGTCGAGACGATCATTCACGAGGAGGCGTCCAAGCAGTGACGCCGCTCACCGCTGAGAACATAACCCGCTACGAGCTCATCGGGCTCGACGCGAGGATCAGCGGTGGCACCAATAAGAGCCAGAAGAGGATCAAGGGAATAATCAAAGACGAGACGCGAAACACCCTCACACTCAATCAGAAGGGAGTCGATAAGGTAATCGCAAAGGGTGAGGCGTCATTCATTTTCAACCTGGGCGGAACCTTGGTTGAGGTAGAGGGAAAGAACCTCATCGGTCGACCAGAAGACCGCGTAAAGAAGAAGCCGAAACGAGATTGGTAGGGCGAAAAGGTTTTGATGAGTCTTAAAAGACCCGAGAACGAGTGTAGTGACCCAGACTGTCCATTCCATGGTTCCCTAGCGGTGAGGGGGCGGGTATTGGACGGTGTGGTGGTTAGCGACAGGATGTCAAAGTCCGTCGTTATCCGCATCGACTACACCAGATTCAACAGGAAATACGAGCGCTACGCGCGAGCGAGCAGCCGCATCACCGCACACAACCCCCCATGCATCGACGCAAAGAAGGGCGAAAAAGTCCGCGTCGCCGAGTGCAGACCACTCAGCAAGACGAAGTCCTTCTGCGTAGTAGAAAAACTGGCCGAGGAGAAGTGAATGAATGAGTAAGAGAACCGGGAAGAGAAAGCTTACACCACGGCGAAAGATAAGCGGCGGCCTAACATCTGGATCCGTCTTCATCTGCGCAGACAACAGTGGTGCTCGTGTGCTTCGACTCATTCAGGTCTTCGGCTATAAGGGACGCCGCCGAAGGCTGCCGATAGCCAGCGTTGGCGATCTCTGTATGGTCAGCTGCCGTGAGGGCACGCCCGAGATGAGACGACAGATGTTTAACGCAGTCATAGTCCGCCAGAGAAAGCCATACCTGCGAAAGGATGGCACCTGGATCCAGTTCGAGGACAACGCAGCAGTCATACTCACACCTGAAGGAACTCTGAGGGGCTCGGATGTCAAGGGACCGGTTGCCAAGGAAGCCGTTGAACGCTTCGCGCGCCTCGGAACAACAGCGAGGGTGGTAGTCTAAATGAACAAAGTAGGCAACACTAAGCCCTCAACTGTCAGGAAACAACAGAGAAATGCCCCCGTTCATATCAGGAGGCGGTACATCTCCGCACCACTATCACCGAACCTCAAGACCCAGTATGGCGCGAGGACAATGCCCGTCATCGAGGACGATACCGTCGCCATCACAAAGGGCGACCGAAAACTCACCGAGGGTAAGGTCCTCAGGGTGAACACCAAGAGCTCCCGCGTCTACGTCGAGGGAGTCACTAGGACTCGACTAGATGGCTCAACAGTGCAGATACCGATACGCGCCGAGAACGTAATGATCACGAAGCTCAACCTCGACGATGACTGGAGAAAGAAGATCCTCGAGAGGAAGGGCTTCAAGGCTAAGGAGGAGTAGAGATGGGTAGAAAAGGACCAACAAGACATTTGAAGAGGCAGCAGGCACCGACGTTCTGGACGATCCACAGGAAGGCAAACGTCTGGTCTATAAACACGAGCCCAGGACCACACAACTTCGGCACATCCATACCCGTCACAGTTCTACTCCGCGACATGCTAGGATACGCCTCAACCCGTAGGGAGGCATCTATGATCGCCAAGCAGGGGAAGATCAAGATCGACGGCAAGGCACGCCTTGACGAAAAGTTCCCCGTGGGCCTCATGGATGTCATCTCACTCCCAGACGCTGGCGAGAGCTACCGCGTACTCCCCGCAAAGGGGGGCCGACTAATCCTACACCAGATCAAGGGAGACGAGATCGGATTCAAGCTCTGCAGGATCATAGGCAAGACTACTCTTAAGAACGACGTGACACAGCTCAGACTCCACGACGGTAGGACCCTAAACGTGAAGACAGAGGCCCTCTACAAAGTCAACGACGTCCTGAAGATCAAGATCCCGTCCCAGGAGATAGTCGAGCACATCCCTTTCAAGGACCAGTTACAGACCGTCATCACAGGCGGCAGGTCCCAGGGAGAGACTGGAATCATAATCGGCTTCGGCGACGAGCCGGGCTGGAAGAAGACAGCGACCGTGAGGACCGCCAAAGGCGAGGACATACGCACGCTAACAAAGTACGTCTTCCCCATCGGTGTCGATCAGTCGCTGATATCATTACCGGAGAGTCAATGAAATGACAACCGAAATCGTAGAGACCAACCCCATGAGGGCTCTAAGGATCGGTAAGGTCGTGGTCAACATTGGCGTGGGCGCCTCAGGCGACCCCCTAGACCACGCACAAACCATCATGGAGCAGCTTACAGGGCAGAAACCCTGTCAACGATTTGCGAAGCAGACCATCAGGGGATTCAACATCCGCAAGAAGGAGCCTATAGCCTGCATGGTAACGCTCCGCGGAGAGAGTGCAGAAACCTTCCTCATGAAAGCGCTCATATCCGTCGGTAAGAAGATCAACTCACACAGCTTCGACAAGTGGGGTAACTTCGCCTTCGGGATAAAGGAGCACATCGACATCCCCGGAACGAGGTATGATCCAAACCTCGGTATAACTGGCATGGATGTGATTGTGACCGTAGAGCGTGCAGGGTACCACATAGATGAGAAGAAGCACGCCAGAGGCAAGATCGGGAAAAGCCACAAGGTTACACCCGAGGAGTCAATGGATTTCGTAAAGTCGAAGTTCGGCATTGAGGTGGGAGTAGCCAATGAGTGAGCAGAAGAAACGCACAACCGGACCAGGCAGCAGGGCATGCATCAGATGCGGAACCCACAACGGCCTCATCAGGCGCTACGGACTAAACATCTGCAGGAAATGCTTCAGGGAAGTAGCCCCCGCGATGGGCTTCAGGAAATACAGGTGAATTGAATGGACCCACTGGTAAACGCTCTTAACACGATAATGAACCACGAGGGCAGGCGAAAGAAGGAGTGCATAATCACCCCCGCATCCGGTCTCGTTGGTAGGGTCCTCCGCCTCATACAGCAAAAAGGCTACATAGGCGAGATTGAGTTCATCGACGACGGCAGGCAGGGCAAGTTCCGCGTACAGCTCTTCGGACGTATTAACGAATGCAGAGCAGTCCACCCGAGATACTCCACAAAGGTCAAGGAAATGGAGAAGTGGGAGAAGCGCTTCCTCCCCAGCCGTGACCTAGGTGCAGTCATCCTATCAACCCCCAAGGGCGTCATAGACCACCACCAGGCGAAGGAGTTCAACGTCGGCGGCGTCGTGATCGCCTACGTCTACTAGGTGAGAAAAGATGTCTCTACAGATAGTCGAAAACATAGTCGAGATACCGGAGAATATACAGCTCACCCTAGAAGGTAGAAAGGTCACGGTACAGGGACCCAAGGGAAAGATAACCAAGGATTTCACCCACACGAAGCTTAATATAGTCAAGGATGGCAAAAGCCTCAAACTCAGCATTGAGAATCCGAGGCGAACCGAAGCTGCCCTCGTTGGCACAATCAGTGCACACGTAAAGAACATGATCAAGGGCGTATCGACTGGCTTCGTATACAAGATGAAGATAGTCTTCGTCCACTTCCCGACCTCCGTAAAGGTTGTCGGAAAGGAAGTCCACATTGAAAACTTTGTCGGCGAGAGGAAGGACAGAATCGCAGACATACTAGGTGACACAAAGGTTACCGTCAAGCAGGACGATGTGATCCTAGAGGGCATCGACATCGACGATGTTAGCCAGACCGCAGCAAATATACAGACGCGGGCAAAGATACGCAACAAGGACCTGAGAAAGTTCCTGGATGGCGTCTACGTTTACAGCAAGGAGTGAATGAAAGATGAGTGACACCGAAAAGAGAAGACTCCTCAGGCTCAGGAAGAAGCTCAGTCAGGGCCGCCCAAAGTTCAACGCCTTCGAGTCATGGCGCTACATAAAGATAAAGTCCCGTTGGAGGAAACCTCGCGGCATCGACAATAAGATGCGCACAAACGAGAAGGGCTGGCCTAGGGTAGCGAATATCGGATGGGGAGGTCCATCCGCCGTACGCGGACTTCACCCGACCGGCAAGGAAGAGGTACTAATCCAAAACGCCAACGACCTAGCGGCCATCGACAAGGAGAACCAGGTCGCCCGCATAGGAGGAACCGTCGGCGGAAGAAAGAGGGTGCAGATCCTGGAGGCGGCCGAGAAGCTCGGCGTGAAGATCCTCAACGCTGGACCAAAGGCGAAGCCCTCGGACTTTGAGGAACTTGAGGAGGAAAAGAAATGAACCTTACAAATCAGAGACGACTAGCTGCATCCCTCCTCGATATAGGAGTAAACCGCGTCTGGATCGACCCCGAGAAGATCAGCGATATAGAGGGTGCTATAACGCGAACTGAGATACGGAAGCTCATACAGGAGGGTGCCATAAAGGCGCTTCCCGAGCATGGCACCAGCCGAGGCCGCGCGAGAGTTCTTGCGCAGAAGAAGCGCTCTGGACGACGAATCGGCATGGGCACAAAGAAGGGCAAGGCTTTCGCTAAGGTCTCTGAGAAGACCCGATGGATGAACCGCATCAGGGCACTCAGGAGAAAGCTCACTGAGCTTCGCGACCAACGGGTGATCACGGTGAGCACATACCGCAGCCTCTACATGAAGGCAAAGGGAGGAGAGTTCCGTAGCCTCGCCGAGCTCGATCGGCATATCAACGAGCAGAAACTAAGGAGGCGTAGCTTTGGCTAAAGACGCACGTTATAGAGTCGCATACAGGCGAAGAAGGGAACAGAAGACTGACTACCAGGCTAGGCGGATACTCGCTACATCGGACCAACCAAGGTTTGTAGTTCGAGCCTCCAACCACGGCATACTCGCACAGGTAGTAAAGGCCGAGATAATCGGCGACAGGGTGCTGACACAGACCGCCTCAAGCGAACTGATCAGCAAATACGGTTGGCAATCCAGCGGTAAGAACATCCCCGCAGGATACCTGCTGGGACTGATCGCGGGCCATAAGGCGATCAAAGCGGGTGTAGAGATCGCGTACCTTGACCTCGGCCTCAAGAGACCGACGAAGGGCTCTAAGATATTCGCGGTCGTAAAGGGCGCCATCGACGCGGGACTTAACATCCCATGTGACAGCGATGTCATCCCCCCGCCTGAGAGGCTAAACGGCGGAGACATCGCAAAATACGCCAAGGTCATCGACCCGGAAGGATACGAACAGTACTTCTCGGTCTACCTCAGGAAGGGTCTTAGACCCGAGTCTCTCCCCGAGCACTTCGAGGAGACGAAGAAAAAGATCCAGGAGGACTGGGCACAATGAGCAGACAATACGATAGGGAAGGCCCGTCGCTAGAGGACTGGGTACCCCGTACACAGCTGGGCAAGATGGTCAAACAAGGTCAGATCACCTCCATAGGGGACATATTCCGCGAGGGCTACAAGGTCAGGGAGGTCGAGGTAATCGACTTCCTCGTCCAGGACCTCAAGGATGAGGTCATCGACATCGCAATGGTCCAAAAACAGACAGACGCAGGCGAGAACTCGAGGTTCCGCGCGGTCGTAGCGGTGGGCAACGGCAACGGGCTCATCGGTCTGGGAACTGGCAAGGCGAAGCGTGTACGCAACGCCATCGAGAAGGGAATACGAATGGCGAAGCTAAACCTCTACCCGATAAAGAGAGGCTGTGGTAGTTGGGAATGCGGCTGCGGTGAGAACCACTCCCTACCCTTCCGCGTGAGCGGAAAAGCAGGGAGCGTCGTCCTAACTCTCCTGCCCGGGCCCCAGGGGCTCGGCTTAGTAGTAGGCGACACGGCGAAGGTCGTCCTCCAGCTAGCAGGCGTAAAAGACTGCTGGTCCAAGGCAACCGGTACAACAACAACAACTACCTCATTCGCATTAGCCACATTCAATGCACTGAAGCAGACCAGTAAGATCATGACCCCACAGGAGTGGACAATGTAACTATGAGCGGCAAAACTTTCTTCGTCGTACGAATAAGGGGAGGAGTTGACGCCAAGAAAACCGTCGAGGCCACCCTCACGATGCTTCGCATGGAGAGGAACAACTACGCCACCATAATCAGGGAGAGTTCCTCCTACACTGGCATGCTCAGAAAGGCCAAGGACTATCTAACCTGGGGCGAACTCGATGTGGAGACCATTAAAATCCTCCTCGAGAAGAGGGGCAAACGAGTAGGTGACCAGAAGGTTACCGAGGAGTCCCTCAAGGAACTCGGTTACGAGAACCTCGACAAACTCGCTAACGCCATCATATCCGGCGAGGTGGAGTTCAGCCAGTTGAACGGCATTAAACCCTTCTTCAGAATGCACCCCCCAAAGAAGGGATTCAAGAGGACTGTTAAGCGTCCGTATAACGACCATGGTGAGCTAGGCTACAGGGGAGAGGCCATAAACGAGCTCATCAAGAGAATGTGCTAAGGAGAATAGGTGAAAAATAATGCCTCACGATCTGAGAAGAACACGAAGATATCGCGGATCGAGATACTGCGGCTGGGGCCAGGTCGGCCAGCACCGCAAGTCCGGCAGCCGAGGTGGAAAGGGCTTCGCCGGAGGCCACAAGCACTTCTGGATCCAAACCGTGAAGTTCAACCCGAACAGATACAGGCGCATCGGCTTCGTGCCGCCATCGTCACTCAAGCCGTTGCCAGCCACGATCAACGTCGGGGAATTAGAGGACCTAGCGGTTAAGCTCATGGGTGCAGAAGGCGTAAAGAGCGGGATGGAACTCGACCTAGCCGAAGTCGGCATCGGCAAGCTACTCGGAAGGGGAAGCATATCCACAGCGCTCAAGGTCCGAGTCGAGTCCGCCTCCGCGGGTGCCAAAAGTAAATTAGAGGAAGCCGGCGGCTCAATAGTAGAGTGATAGCTTTGCGTTTCCTCGAGCTCTTCAAGCCCATCTCCCGTGTCATACCGGAGGTTAAGCCACCGGAGAGAAAGGTTAGCTTTCAGAACAGGCTCATCTGGACGCTCCTTGCCCTACTTATCTACTTCATCATGTCCGAGATCCCACTCTATGGGATACCCATAACGACATCGGGTGACACCTTCACTGCATACAGGGTCATCTTCGCCTCAGCGAGGGGAACCCTCATGGAGCTCGGAATAGGCCCCATAGTAACCGCCGGGCTGATAATCCAACTACTCGCCGGCTCAGACATTATCTCGTTCGATAGGAGCAGCGCGGAGGATCGTGGACTATTCACGACTGCGAGCAAATTCTTCTCCATAGTCATGATCATTATTCAGGCCTCTCTTTACATAGTCAGCGGCCAGTATGGCTCAGTCACTCTCACTAAGGCACTGCTAATATTCGCACAGCTGCTTGTCGCAGGATTGATCATCATGCTTCTCGACGAGCTGGTGCAGAAGGGCTGGGGCATCGGCAGCGGGATAAGCCTCTTCATCGTTGGAGGCATTACTGCGAACATCTGGTGGATGAGCTTCAGCTTCATAAACTACGATGGAAGAGCCTACGGTGCTATAATCGCATTCTTCCAGGGGATATGGACGAAGTTACCCGTCCCCAGTTGGTTCTTCCGATCAAATGGCGCCCCAGACATGATTGGGTTCTTTACAACCATAGCAGTATTTCTCGTTGTCATATATATGGAGGGCATGCGCGTCGAGCTGCCCATCAGCCATAGCCAATACAGGGGCTACCGCGGCAGGATGCCAATAAAACTACTTTATGTATCAAACATTCCCGTCATACTCGCCTACGCGCTCTTCGCAAACTTCCAGATGGTTGGGCAGTTCCTATGGAGTAAATGGAACGTTGCAAACGACAACAACTGGCTCAATTGGCTAGGAACGTTCACCTACTCATCAAACGGTCAGCCTGTAGCGACTGGTGGACTTGTTTACTATATTACCTCGCCTGGTCACCTCGAAGGTGTTATGGCTGCGCCGTTCCGAGCCTTAGTCTACGCTCTAATCGTCATCGTCTTCTGTGTGATATTCAGTATAACTTGGCTTGAAATAGGCGGCCTCGGTGCGGAGGACATGGCGGACCAGCTGCTAGAGTCAGGGATGCAGATTCCAGGCTTTAGAAGGAACAAGCAACCAATAGTGACTTTGTTGAACCGGTACATTCCGACGATAACGATCATCGGTGGAGCCATCGTCGGTGCTCTTGCCGCTTTTTCGGACTTCTTCGGAGTCTTCGGAAGCGGAATGGGTGCCCTTCTGGCAGTCAGTATACTGTACCAGTACTACCAGACTATGGTACAGGAACAGGTCGCAGATCTATACCCATTCCTACGCGGAGCCTTTGAGTAAACCGAGGATCAAGAAGATCCCCGGATTTTTACTTTATTTCAAATTATTCTTATTGTATCCATTTCGAGTGCGCGCGCGACACGGATACAGGTCACTTATAGGACCTACTGTGCCTAGTGGGAGAATATAATCGACTGGGCCCGCAATAACCAGCAGCGCATGACCATCCAGGAGCTCGATATACTGAACAAACAGCTCGAGGACCGGACCAACGTGGATATCGAGAAGATCGAGAAGTCTCTCGGTGATAGTGAACGCGGAACCTTTTTCCGGTATCCCTTCAATCTAGGCTCGGTCAAAATGTACCAGCCACCACGCGGTACCCGGGACTTCCTTCCCGAGGAGATGTACAAGAGGAACTGGGTCCTAGACCAGATACGAAGCGTCTACGAGGCCTACGGCTTCGAGCCCCTAGGGACACCCGCCTTCGAGAGCTGGGAGCTACTCAAGCTGAAGAGCGGGGCGGACGTGATAAATCAGATTTACTACTTCAAGGATAAGGCGGACAGGGAGCTCGGGCTCAGGTTCGACCTGACGACGAGCCTCGCGCGGGTGGTGGCCGTGCATCGCGAGCTACAGATGCCCTTCAAGAGGTATGCGATGGGGACGGTCTGGAGGTATGAGAATCCGAGTGAGAAGCGATTCAGGGAGTTCTGGCAGGCCGACGCCGACACCATCGGCGTAAGCGACTCAATAGCAGACGCTGAGGTCCTCGCAGCAGCGGTCGACTGCCTCAAGAAGATGGGCTTCGACGGGTTCGTGATAAAGCTAAACGACCGGAGGATACTAGAAGCATTTATCAGGAAGGCGGGGGTCCCGCAAGACGGCTTACTTGACGCCATCAGGGTAGTGGATAAGCTGCTGAAAATAGGGAAGGACAGAGTAATCGAGGAGCTTACGAAACTGTCCGTGGAAGTGGAGTCAGCTAATCTACTACTAGACTCACTCGCCCAAACCGGCGCTCCTGCAAAGGTTCTCGATGATACCGAGAAGAAACTTTCTGATTCTCCAGAGGGACTTTTAGGCCTGAAGGCTCTACGAGAGTTGATTGAGTACGCGAAGTCATTCGGCTACGTCGAGTACATCGTCGTCGAGCTAAGCCTCGCCAGGGGCTTGGACTACTATACTGGGCCGGTCTTTGAAGTGCTCGCCGAGGGATACGAGAACTATGGGAGCATCGCCGGTGGTGGGAGATACGACGGGATCATTAAACTCATGGGCGGAGGGAGCACCCCAGCCACTGGAATATCCTTTGGCATCGAACGCCTTGTCCCCCTGATTGAGACGAAAGGAGGTTTCAAAGACCTCAAGCTCGGGGTAGACGTGCTGATCGCCCCAATATCAGAGTTGGTGAAGGATGAGGCGATAAAGGTCGCCCAAGACTTAAGGTCAGTCGGTGTCTCAACGATAGTCGATCTCCTCGGTAGACGCTTCTCAAAGCAGCTGGAGTACGCCAACAAGAAAGGTGTGAGGAAGGTCGTTATCATCGGTGAGCGCGAGCTCGAGGAGGGATGCTTGACCATCAGGGACATGAAGACCGGGGAACAGGTGAAGGTCGAGCGTTCAAAGCTACTCGAGTGCATTGCCGCTTAATCTCTCAATGTCGAGCTTATCGAGACCGTAGTAGACTACCTCTCCCCTCCTATCAATCACGGCTAGTTTTAGAACCCGCCCGGAGTCCCTGACTTCAACCAGCCTTTCTTCTATGTGTCCGAGTGTTTCGGAAAATCCTTCAGCTAGAGCGTATAACTCGTAACTAGGGGTCTTCTTCGGGTAATCCCCCCTCTCGTAGACACTGAAGGATACGCCATTTTTTGGCGTTGACTTGGCGACAAAACCCCTGCCCCTTATGTCCCTATAGATGATGTACCTCGTCCACAACATGGGATCGTTGGCAAGCTCCCTGTTTAATATCTCCTGGAACGAGAGAATTCGTCTTTTCCCCTCGTCTATCACGGTGAGGCGTTCCTTCTCGACTAGGTACAGCGCTTCGTGCGGTTCTAGGATGTAGCGTCGCTTCTCGCCTATGTGCCCGTAGCCATCCTGTAGGAGGCTGTCAGCTTCCCCCCTTGATGGGACTTGTATTGCGAGGTTGTCGTAGACCGCGTTAGCCTGCTGCATGGCATTAACGTGCTCCTTAGCAGAATAAAGGCTTATCAAGCCCTTTTTTCGGGAAGTTTCGACTTGTTTACCCTAACCCTACACAGGGTTGAAAATGGTCTATAAAGGAGGCGAAAAAGGGGTGGCGGCTACTGGTTTAAGTTTTTCTTGATCTCCCATCGGCTATCCCTGCCCTCTCTTATCCATATCCCCCCGAGGGAGCGCATAGACTCATTTATTGAGCCCCAAAGGTCACCCAAGAACTTCTTCGGGCTAACGAGGATCATCTCCTTGCCGTCCTCGATGTTCAGCAGGCTCGTGTCGACGCCGGCTGCCTTGAGTTTCTCCTCGAAGCTAGAGGGAGGCCAGTTCTCAGTCTCCTCAGCAGCCTCCGATTCGACGTGGTGAGCTATGGCAGTAGCCTTCCCTATGGAGAGAATTATTCCTATTTTGGAGCCGCAATCGGGGCAGGTTAGCCAAATGACCTTGGATTCTTTCTCACTCATTAGGGGCCACAGGAGTGGTTTAGAATCGATTGGATTATTAAAGCCTCTCCCGGT
>Ga0182021_10001581_pt1 | contig 26343 bp, 23 predicted proteins | sample 612E3MmetaG_FD_120493 | JGI IMG/M metagenome (GOLD analysis project Ga0182021, IMG submission 120493) | Permafrost microbial communities from Stordalen Mire, Sweden - 612E3M metaG (Illumina Assembly) | ecosystem: Environmental > Terrestrial > Soil > Wetlands > Permafrost | place: Sweden...
CCCTGACAATGGTGAGCATTTCATCGATGCGGGATTGTTCGTACCATGCATGATACAGACCAAAGATACTAAAACAGATCAACCAGTATAGACAAACGAATACCATCGGCAAGAGAAACTCTGGTTCGATGGAGTAAGGGATCCACCCGCTTCGCACCCGGAAAAAATAATATGCAAGATAGGCAAGATTGATGGTGAGGATATCAATCAGGAGAGTAACGATATATTCACGCCGGGGATTCAATGGATCGTTGAAGGGTGTTGGACCAGAATATCTAAAATCTTTTCCGATGCATGACCATCGCCATAGGGATTCTTGCCTATTTCATGCTTCACAGTCCTTTCCATGGTGCGGTGAATTGCATTGAGGATTTTGGTAACATCTGTACCGACAAGCTCCGACATACCAAGATTCACGCTTTCCATGCGTTCCGTTACTTCACGCATGACGATGCAATGCTTGCCAAACGATGGCGCTTCTTCCTGAATGCCTCCAGAATCGGAAAGTACAAATTCACAATGCTTCATCAGCGTGAGCATTTCGAGGTACGGAATCGGCGGTATCAACCTTACATTGCCGATGTTTCCTAACATATCATGGACAGGCTTTTTAACATTGGGATTCAGGTGCACAGGATAGATAAATTGGAAATCGGGATACTGTAATGCGCTTTCGCGTATTGCTGTACAAATATTGTGAAATCCGCCGCCGAAACTTTCACGCCTATGCGCAGTGATAAGCACAAATGGTTTCTTTATATCCGGCATGATACTCTCGAGTTTATCAAGGTTATGGCTCTCTTGAATTAGACGCAACGCATCCACAACAGTATTGCCTGTCACATACAACGTATTCTCCGGAACGCCCTCACGCCGCAAATTATCCCGCGCCATTGATGTGGGACAAAGATTATACTTTGCGATCACTCCAACAAGCCGCCGGTTGCATTCTTCTGGATACGGTGCTTCTATATTGAATGTACGCAGACCCGCCTCAATATGTGCAACAGGAACTTTCATGTTGAACGCGCATAGAGCTGTCATTGCTGCAGTTGTGGTATCACCTTGAACCATAATTATATCCGGTTTTACATGATCGATCACTGGCGGTAATTTTGCAAAAACCGATTCGGAGATTATGTTTAATGTTTGATTCGGACGCATAATTTGAAGGTCGTCGTCAGGTTCGACTCCAAAAATGGACAGTGCTTCCAACGCCATAGTTTTATGCTGGCCGGTCAGGCAATAAATCACCTTGACATCATTTCTTTTTCGCGCCTCGATTACAACCGGCACCGTTTTGATAATTTCCGGGCGCGTGCCCGCGACAAGAAGAATGGTTTGTATTTTTGAAAACATTGCTATTCAGCGCTTTCTAAATAATTGAGACTCTCTCTTTGTCCAATGTACCATTTTACCATTTTCTCAAAACCTTCTTCGATCGTGAATCGCGGACGGAATCCCATCGCGAAAATTTTTTCGGCTTTGTGGCAGGTTGGAGTATTAAATTTTCGAATCCGGGCCGACGTTATAGGAAAATCAATGCGCAATATTTTTCCAAGTGCATCAAATACGCTTGCCGCCATAATTGCCAGAGACCATGGAATCTTAAGTTTTGGCACTTTTACTCCTGCTTTTGCCGCTATGATGTGCACAATTTCCTTTGTGGTAAAATGAGGCGAATCAGCATAGTTGTAGATTTGTAATCCCTCTTTCATCCGTGAAGATAAGAATACTGTTGCATCAACAATATTTTCAACGTATGCCACAGATTTAATATCCGAGCTGGTGCCTACCCAGAAAAATCTGCCATCACTGACCTGCTTAACGAGGCGGAAAATGTTAGCATGGTTCCGCGGGCCATATACCACCGTTGGACGAATGATCACTACTCTTCTGCTTGCGTTTGCCTGCGCCCATTCCAGAATTACTTCTTCTGCTTTCAATTTCGAAGCACCATAATTGTTATTAGGTTGGGGTATTGTGTCATCGGAAGACGGCTGACGGGAACCATAGACAGCAACGGAACTATAAAAAATAAACTTCCTAATATTCTGTTCAGAAGCTACATCGAGCAATACTTTTGTTCCATCTACATTAACCTTAAAATACTCTTCTTTGGATATACCAAAATCTTTGTGTTCTGCAGCAAGATGTATGATGCTGTCAACTCCAAGCATTGCATGGCAAACAAAGTCTCTATCGAGGATATTGCCCTCTAGTTGAGTAAAGCCCTTTTCCATATCTCTCCGCGGACGAATATCCAATCCTCGAACTTCATGACCAATATGAATCAACGCGGTCGTAAGATATTTACCGATAAATCCTGTATTACCAGTTAGAAGTATCATGCTAAAATGTTTTCTTATTTTACGAATTAAACATTTTCAGATATTTATCTGCTGCATTATTAATTGAAAATTTACTTTCTGCGAGTTTTCGAGCTCGGCATCCCATGTCTAAAACCATATCACGGTTGTTCATGATGTTAAGAATAATGGGCAAAGCATCTAGCGGCTTATTACTCGGTATAACCCAGCCTATTTTCTCTTCTTTTATCGTCATCGCAACTTCGGAATTTGAATCAACAATCGCTAAAATCGGCTTCCCCGCAGCCATCATATTATACATTCTACTTGGAACAGATATACCTGACATTCCTTGGATAAAAGATATTATTGCTACATTAGCAGCATTTTGTACCTCGCAACGAAGATCATTTGAAAAGAACGTATGAGTTGTAACGTTTGACAATGGATGTGCAGACAAAGCTTGGTCAAGCCATTTTTTCTTTGCTCCCTCACCAATAATAAGAAAGTGTAAATTCTTAATTGATTCACTTGCTTTTGCAAGTTCATAAATCGCTTCAATATTATGCGTACGACCTATATTACCAGAATATTGGAAAACAAATTTATCGAGAAGATTAAACTTTTACAGAATTATATTTTGAGCTATATTATGCGGTATTATGAGTGTGGTTTCTGCCCAATTGGGAATCAAGCAAATCTTTGACTGAAGACATTGTTGTTTCCTTACCAACAGCTCTTGCATATCTCTTCCCAATACTACAATTTTATGAACTTTTCTGAACAACCATTGACTAACAAAATATAATACCTTGTATGAAAAACTATTTGCACTGACTACATCCACAGCTGCTAATGCTTCTGGATATAGATCATATAGCAACAGATCCACTTCGACAGGAATTATCTTTGACGCCATTAAAACAATAAATGGCAAAGTGGGAGGATTACTAACAACAAGAACTTTATCTGCTCGGTGCATCTCTTTTAGAATTACCCAAAAAAGTTTGATAGAATGGATTATGATATTGATAATTCGAAATGGCAGTTTATTCCTATCAAAATAGGCAACTCTTATTCTATGGATGTATATTTCATGATATTGTTCATGTAAATTTTTTTTTTCATTCAACAATGTATCGGGAAGTGTAGTAATGACTTTAATTCTATACTTTTTAGATAGTTCTATGGCAAGAGATGTTAACTGATATCCCGTACCATTTCCTTCTGGATAAAAGGATTCAGCTATAATCCAAAGAATATTGTTTTGAGCATTCATCGATCGTTAGTTTTTTGAGAATTAAAATTATTTTTCGCCAATATTGTTTCTCCAAGAACCTTCACATCCTGTACTGATATTTTTCAATACAGTACAAGCATTTTGTTTGGCATCTACTTTAACAGGGTAGATTTGAAATAGTTGGATGTAGATTTCTTTATCAATCCCGACCTATATGTTAAACCCTTACCTATTTAATCTTCATTCATTATGTTCATGCTTTTCAATTAACCATAGGAAGCTACTGATTGCTCCGCAAAGGACGTACCAGCCATGTCCGGCGTACAACAGGCTTAATTCCAATTAATCTTTTATATCAGAAAATTTTATCATCTATTACTACAACATATTGCCTAAACACAATTCCATTAAGAGTTCTTATGAACGTTCTTATTGCTTGAATCCATCTTGCTCTCAATCTTTTCACACGAATGTTCGACGTCAAATGATTATTAAATGAATATTTTTCTAATTTAATAATATACGGAAGAAAAACTTTCTTCTTCAGAATCTTAGAAGGAAATCGAAACGTCAATCCAAGATTCGTATTGTAGATACTATGGGTGATTTGTTTAAAACCATGGAAATGATAAAACACAAGCGGATATCCAGATACAAACACTTTACTATCCTTTTCATAAAACTTGTAATCGGCAACATTCCAAGCTGCAACATTCGCTCCTTTGTGATCGAGCACCTTAACACCTTGGAAAAGTTTAGGCCATTCATCAAGATAAAGCTGGTCTGCATATTTGCCGTCTTCGAATCGCTCATAGCACCACTCAATACATCTCTCCCGCCACCACTCCAAACAAGCGAGGCCATTTTGATCCCGACGAAAACTTAACCATCCCACATTGTATTTTCCTGTATCTGGAGCAGGTCGGTATTGCGGAAAATTGTGTACCGTTATGCCTATGGAATATCCGATAAGTTCCTCGAGTAATGGCAACGGGTCCGAGAAGAAAAACAAATCAGCATCCAAATATGTCAGGATGTCTACTTTGGGATATTTTTTGAATATGTAAAGCGGCAAAGATGGGCCACAGGTGTAATAATATTCCAGGCGTGTTCGGCCGTTCTTTGTCGCAACAAGCTTTTCATCTCCAGATTCAAATAGTTGCAACGGAATAACAGTTGCATGTTGAAGTTTAAGCGATTCGATATGCTTGGCGCTTGTTTCATCAAAACAGAGCATATAAAGATGGAATTCCTGACTATGCTGCATTAATGAACCATACATTGCTAATGCTCTTGGCACGTAATTGATGTCGAAATATGTGCAGAAGTACATCATTCCAATCTTTACCTCCATTGAAGAATTATTCCATCGAAATATAATACATCACATTATCATTCATTTGATAGCAACTAATATTTCATGTAAAGCATCCGATACTACTTTTTGTTCTCCATTTGACAATGAAGGATACATGGGCAATGAAAATATTTGATTTGCAATCTTTTCTGTAACAGGCAAATCGCCATTTTTATAACCCAAATGGCTATAACCAGTCATTATATGTATAGGCCATGGATAACTTATATTAACCAAAATGTCTCTCTTCTTTAATTCTTCTATAATAAGATCACGTTTAGGATGGCAAACAACATATAAATAATACGCATGCTTACCATATTGGGCTTCAAAAGGTAGGACTAAATCAGTATCCTTTAACAATTCATTATATTGGAAAGCTAATTGGCGGCGTCTTTCAATGTATGAATTGAGATGTTTTATTTTCTTCAGTAAAATTGATGCATGCAGTTCATCTAATCTTGAATTATAGCCATGTTCAATTGCGTAATACGTTTTTTCAGAGCCATAGAATCTAAGTCTCCTAAGCTTTTTATCCAATTCGTCGCTGTTAGTATTGACCATACCACCGTCCCCGTAAGTTCCAAGTATTTTTGTCGGATAAAAAGAGGTGGTCGAGATATCAGAAAGTGAGCCTGCCTTTGCAGACTTGTACACGGCGCCATGACTTTGCGCACAATCTTCCAGAACAAAAAGATTGTGTTTTTTCGCAATTTGATTTACGACATCCATATCCACACATTGCCCAAATAGATGTACTGGTAAGATACAATTGGTACGCGAAGTTATAACTTTCTCAATTTTTGTCACATCCATCAAGTATGTGTCTGCATTTATATCTACAAAAACAGGTTTAGCCCCTGTGCTTACTATTGCCGAGACCGTAGGTATAGCAGTATTAGATACCGTAATCACCTCATCTCCCGCTACAACACCCAATGCTTTTAATGCCAAGAATATAGCATCAGTTCCATTGGCGACACCTATTCCATATTTAACGCCTGAGAATGCTGCATATTCTTCCTCGAATTTTTTAACTTTCTCTCCCAATATTAGCCAACCAGAATTGAGGACATCTTCAATTGCAGAAAGAATCTCCTCTTTTTCGTTCCTGTATTCTTCTTTATAATCCCAAACTTTTATAGACATAATATTATTTGTTTTTATTTATTAAGTTTCGTGAAATCGCATCGGTTAACATGTTAGAATATAAGATTTCATATTCTCCCGACTTGAGTTGTTTAAAAATGGCCTTTAAATATAATTCAAATGCATTTCCAATAGCAGAATATATATCATACGAACTATTTTTTGATCTTACTGTAATTTTATTCTGAATATTATCGGGCACAGTAAAAATCCTATCCACATCAATATTAATCTTTTCACTTAAAATATTAAGGTGATTAATATACTCTGTATTGAAACCAAAATGTCCAATTAAAGTTCTGCCGCCCGGATATTTCATAAGCAAACTATATGAAATTTCAAGACCTCCCTCGATCGAATCATTCTTATTATAATAACAAGATTCAGGTAACGAATCAAAAAAACATCTTCCTATTGATACGGCGTATATTCCTGTATCAAGCAATGCTCCTCCTCCAAGTTCTTTTTTATACCTAAAGTTATCGGAATTCAAAGGTGGAAAAGAGAATAGAACTGTGATCAGCTTAGGAATCGAATTTTCTTTTACAAAAAGGGACTTTATCTGCTCAATTTGAGGATGATAAGTATAAACTGTCGATTCAGATAATAATAATCCTTTCTCTTTTGCTAAACAAATCAGATCCTCCGTTTCAGATAAAAGTATTGCTGCTGGTTTATCAACTATTGTATGCATCCCCGCATGTAATGTAGCTTTAGCTATTTCATAATGAGAATTATTTGTTGTGGAAATATAGGCTATAGCAGCATTGGATGATTTTAAAGCTGATTCATAATCATCATACAATTTTACTGGTCTAGAAATGCATTTATATTCTTCATCCCATGATTGAGAGACAAATTTTGCTATTTCAATGGAATCAATTTCAACTATTCTTTCCAGAATTGGTAAAATTCTTTTTTTTATGAGATTTGAATACCCGACAAACAGTATCTTCATAAACTTTTCATATTAAAGTAAATGATAGAAATAAGGCTTCGTGCTTCAATATTAAACATACCGTATTTCATAAAATCCATGATCTGATTTAAAGTCATCCATGTATAATTTGAAGGTATTTCTAATTGCTCATGTTCATCGACTACCACCATCATATTTTTATTTTGTTGATGATAGAATCTCCCTCCTTCTTCTGAAAGCAGCACATCAAACAACAATTCTACTTTACGTGTTCCATCAAAATAATCGATAAAACTAGGTTTCATATCTTGATTCGTTTTTACATGATCAAAATTTGAACATGAAACGGTGGGAGATAATTCGATTATATCAAGATTACCCGGTTCAACTTTTGCCTGAATCAAAAAATGTATAATCCCATTAATCTTTTTAAGAATAATACCCAATAATCCTATGTTCAGATCCTTGATCAAAGGTTGAGTCCAGGCTGAAACCTCGCGAGTTCTGGCAATCACTTGTACAGCTATCACAGAGAAGAAACGATCACTTTTGTAAATATTCTGATTGGTTATTGACCAGGTTGAAAGTTTTGATAAAGGAATTACTTCAGTGACTAATTCATAATTTACTTTCTGACCAGTATACCAAGATATTATTTCATCCTTCGTCTTATATCCAGAACCGTTTGCACACACTGATGCCAATAAATCTAAACCAAAACCTGAAAGTTGGATATCTGCAATGTTGATGGTTCCATTCAAAGTTTTATTTTGAAGCGTCGAAATCACACTATCGTCAACCAGTGGAATAGTAGATATAACAGAACGAGCGTCCATATTCACAAAGTTATCCATGAGGAGCAATTTTTTAATTTCTCCTAATGTCAACCATCGGAAATCGGGCAATAGTTCAATTTCAGGTGTGACCTCTACAACAATATTTCTATTCCTTTTTTTGAAAAAACGACCGCCTTGCTCCGTCTGCAATTGATCAATAAGCACTGTAGATTTTGTTGGATCTATAAAATACTCCAGATAAGCAGGTAATTTACCTTGATGGACTCGTGAAAAGTTACTTTTTGTAGCTTGAACAGTCGGAGAGAGCTGCAAAACATTGATGTTTCCAGGTTCCATCTTAGCCTGCATTAAGAAATATCTGACACCATGAATTACCTTGGTGAGAATTCCAAGTATTCCAATCTCAGGTTGATTAATGATGGGCTGTTCCCACTCGTTAACTTTGCCAAAATTAGTACGAACATGTATTCCTTCAATTCGAAAGAATTTGCCAGATTTATGAACTAAACTTTTTCTTTCATCTGTAAAATACCACTGCTCTAACTTGCTAAACGGAATTTCATTTACAACAAAACGTTCTTCTTTCTTCTTTTGGTCAAACCAAGAGATAATATCTTCTAAACTCTGAAATTCGTTTTGTAATGTCAGTGAAGAATAGAAGAAAGATGACGTATCTTTTAACTCCAAGTGTTTACCCATAAGCCTTATTTCCGTTTAATATATTCCATAAAATCACTGAGGTTCCGCAGAGACTTACCCATGTCATAATGAGTATTAGCAAGAACTAAACAGACTGCATCTTTACTAAAATCATGTAAATCACAAAATGTCAATCGAGGGACAAATAATCCTTCAGTACAATTATCCAAGACATAAACATCTTCCTTGACGCCATCAAAGACCTTTACTTTTATTGAACCTGAAATCGGGATAATAACTTGATCGGTTTCAATATGTGCATGACCGCCTCTATCTTGTGTAATATGGTGCATGTAGAAAACACGTTTTATTTCAATCGGAATACTTTGATTCGCCTCAATGGAGGTCAACACGCCTCTTTTATCACTTACAGAAGGTAAAGCAATTTTATATACCGTTTTCACATTCATAAAAGATTTTATCATTAAATGAATTAAGATCAGTTTATTGCACTAATTTTTCATCAACCAGCTGAATATTTCAACAAACCGGTTTTAGATCTTTCTATGATATTACAGTTCTTCAACACGCTAATAAATCCAATACGTCAAATAGAATTGTAATCTTGTATTCTTTTCTTTGCATTTCCAATCCAGCTATATTTTGACACCATTTTTTCCCGACCCCGTAAACCCAATTCCTTCCGATAGGAGTGATCCATGAGTTTTTTCATGGAGCGGGCCAAATCTTGAACATCCCCTTCTTTGTACGTTAATCCAGTATTATCGACACGATCGATCTCTCCAATACGATCACTGACAATAATCGGTAAGCCGCATGATAACGCATCAAGCATCGACATGGATTCTTGCGTCGGCCAGATTCCAATATCCGCCAGCTGGTAATATTTCGGGAGGTCTGCATGTTTAACGAACGGTAAAACCGTTGTTCCTTTCACTGCCTCGATAGATGGTTTTTGAGGACCATCTCCAACAAAAAGAACTTTGAAGGTCCTCCTTTCATCGTGCAGAAGAGATGCCGCCTGTGCAATGAGGTACGGGTTTTTGTCGTGGGAAAATCTTCCGGTATAAACACAGACGACATCATCATCTGTAAAACCGAATTCCTTTCTATACGCCTTCCTTCTTTCTTCATTGTTAAGGGGTTGGAAAAGATCTGTATCTGTTCCAAGAGGGAGCAATTCAAGCTTATTCTCTGGAACTCCGTAATACCGATGTGCAACGTCCATACAATCTGGCGCAATTGCATAACATTTTTGTACCACGCGATTCGCATAACGACCAGGTAACGTCCGGGTGAGATAATAGAAAGATTTTCTGATGTACTGTCCATGCTCTTGTTTGAGAAATGGACGCACGATAGACATATGTTGGTGACATTCAGAATAAATCCGATAAGTAAATTTCTTCTGGAGCAACCCGAGCAGGCATAAATTGAGCGAAACCGCAGAGGTGAACTGCAGAATTTCGGGTGCAAGAGATTCAATTATTTTTGTCAACCCTTCAATAAAAACATATCCTCCTATTAAACGATGGGGAAGTCTATGGACAGTATATCCATCAATTTGAAACGAGCCGACTGGCTGCTCGGATGCACCAAGATGTTTTTCGTAGATTTCTTTATAAATGGGAAGATTGCCGTAGATGTTAAGATGGGACGATAGTAAATGCACTTCATGTCCCAAGCTTGCCAGTGCTTTCGGCAGACTATTTTCTGTATGTCCCATTCCAATGGAATAATATTCTGATACAATCACGATCCGCATTATGCATTTCCCTCATTGAACAGTGTGTTGTTGATTCATCCTTTGTAGTTTCCAAGCGACCTCGGTGATCACCGCAAGACAACCGAACATGGACCATAAAATGGTCCATCGAAAAATAGAGCTGTTCATCAAAAAACAAAATGGAAACGTCACCATGAGGATAATGGTATAGCGCAATGCACTTTCCATATCATCTTGTCCGGTTTTTTTTGCAATATTTCGCATTTTGACAACGTAACTGAATGTTGCAATAAGCCAGATAATAAATAAGGACCATACAATTACTCCATAATCTGCCAGAATTTCAATCCATAGATTATGCGATGCATAGATACGATCCGTCGGGCGCATATTTGATCCAATCCTCACACTATTCATGAATCCACCTGCGCCGACTCCTAAGCCCCCTGTGCTTTTTATAAGCCGTAATCCGTTGATGAACAAATTTGTCCTCCCTACTTGACTACTACCAGAAAGTCCTTCCTGCAAATCTTCCAAACGCGACAGTGTATGTTCCTGGAGCTCGAATGCAAGAAAAAATATCAATGCTATCAATAGTACCATGGACCATTTCTTGAACGATAAAGTACTTCCACGTCGTTGAAGAAAAAGCCAAACCAATAATTCAAGAACGAGACAAAACATGCCCAAGCGGCTTCCATCTACAACCACAATGAACACCGCCAGCACCATAAGGATAACATACTTTATCTTCATGGATCTATTTTTCGCTTGTTCGAACACCCATAAAAGTAACGGGAAACAGAGAACTATGAAAGCACAATAGTTATTCCTATTTCCAAAGGTCGCACTAGCATATATCAGGAAGGTAGATGCCGGACCTCCTGTTTCTACGAGATCTGATTTCCCCGGCAATAACCCACCTGCATCCGGTATATGTTGAAATGTAAAAAGCTCCCACAATGCCAACGGAAGGGTTATGATAAATGCTGAAATCCACCCAGATCGAACGATTACTAAAACATCGGGGGTATGATTTGCTAAATTTAAAAGGGTTAAAATAATGATGAATCCGATCACAATAATTATTAACTCGTTTATACCATTTATTAAATCGGACGTCCATGTCAGCGAGATGATTCCCCATGTGATCCAAAAGAACATCGTGAACACTAAGATCTTGCTTGGCATAGACATGGGCTCAACTAATTTGCCCTGGACTAAAAGATAAGCGAAGGCGGCGATAGCCAACAATCGACTCGGCTGCATATTTCCGACCGCTGATCCTGCCGCAAGAAATGCAAGGATCAACCAGATGATTACAGAATTCCAATCAAGATTTTTTTGCTTGAACGACATCGGATTATGCATCATCATTGGTGACATTATTTTCTATCTCGTAGAACGTTATCATAAACGCTTATGAGAGATTCCGCGAACACTTTTTCGCTAAAATTATCCACGATACGACGATGGATACATTCGGCTGAGTAATGCGTACTGTGCATGACGGTTTGCATCGCTTCTGCGAGGCCGTGCTCGTCACCTGGTTCTATGATAATACCCGATTTTGAGTCGACAAAGAATTCTGGACCACCGCATTTTGTTGCAATCACGGGCAATCCGGTCGACATAGCCTCAAGCAGTACCACACCAAAAGTTTCTAAATAACTCGGAAGTACAAATGCATGAGCACGCCACAAGGCATCCCGAACCTGTTCGCGTGAGAGTGACCCAAGAAATAAAACAGAGCGCTCGATACCCAGGGATTTACATAACTCGTGAAGCTTCTTGCGTTCAGGACCATCCCCGCCAATTTCGAGGCGAACATTGGCGTTGGTACGAAGCACCTGAGCGAAGGCGTTAATCAACGTCTTAAAACCTTTCCTTTCTACCAGATGAGCTATTCCCAAAAAAACGTAAAGTGCAGTTTGAGATCGTTGCGGCGGCAAAAAAAAGAAGTCGGTTTGAATAACATTTGGCACCACCGTGATGGATCTCTCTGGACAGTAAGGTTGCACCGCACTCGCCAGTCCTTGACTGACGCAGATAATTGCATCAGCCTTAGCAAACGATTTTCTTGCAAAATATTTTTCCATTGTCGAAAGGGAATTCATTGGAAATCCAGTTGAGTGCTCAGTAATGACGAATGGAATGTTGTGTTTCCTCGCCACACTCGATGCTGTATATCCTGCCCATAATGAATTATGCGCATGAATTATATGGGGTGGGCCAAAACGGCGAATAAATTGATCTACCAATTTTTCGGAAAACCATGTCCACACATATGCACCCGGTGTTAGTTGCGTCAAGAGATTCCAGTGATGCGCTCGCAAAGTCGTTAAACCGTCCTCATAAGAAAGACTGGTTTGGAAATGATTTTCGCGGATTTTATGAAATGCGAAACCATGGAGACTGCGTGGCTCAACATACACCACACTCACACTCTGACCATTCCTTTGGAGAGCTAGTGCCTGCTCCTTAAAGAAAATGCCTCTCACAGGCCATTCGGCACTTGTATAGAAAGAAGGTAATACGAGTACGTTCATAGCATCATTAATCTCTGGTCATCAAGCGGTTTTGTACTCATGAAAAATATATGGTACATCATCCCGGTACCTCCACTCTTTTCTATCCTCAGTACAAAATAACATTTCGTTTAACAGTCTCCATAAGGTTGATAGAGCGTATTTCAAACGTCCCTCACCCCGGCATTCTTGGTCTCTGCGAAATCGTCCTTTCTAAAATAGCGATACGCCAGAACCGCAGTAAGAATACTTGTGCAGAGCGTAGCCGATAACGCAATTCCAAAAACTCCAAATAATTTTGCAAAAATAATATCGAAAATAATATTCATAAATACTCTTGCTATAGCCAAGATCATTAATATCTTGGTGATTTTCATTGCCATATACCCTCTGATAATAGTCTGGGCAACCAAATACGGCCATAATCCTATCATGTAGGCCGAAAATGTTTGGGAGACTAACAACACTTTATCAGCAGGGAAATCTCCATGGAGATAAACGAGACGAACGATGTATTCTGAAAAAAAAAGGACAACGATATTGATGATCACGATTGGGATAGTAAAATATTTGATTGTCGTCGCCACTTTTTCTCTTAAATCGATCATAGAATTAGAATAATATGCATTTGACCAACGGGAGAGGAGGACCGGCAGAAGACTACTAAAAAACATCAGAGGAAGACCGTTGAGTCGATCTGCATATTCTATGACGGATATGCTCCCTAATCCGATCCAGAGAGCAACTGATTTATCGATGAGTGGATTTATACCCCCTAAGAGTGCTGAAGCAATATGATATGATCCTTTATTAAAAAAATGCTTTACCTGAGGTAAAATGCTTTTCGTCATTTTAATGACATATAGTTTCTTAATAACTATGTACCAATAGAGTAACAGGAACCGAAATCCTTCCCCAATGACATATGCTGCTGACAATGCAATGATACCGTAGCGTTTAGAACCAAAATAAATTGCAATAACAACTACAGCAGAGCGAAGGGCGGTGGATAATGACGGGACAAAATAAATAGATTGGGCATTGAGTGAACCGACAAAAATTGAAGAGCACACGACAAATGTAAACACGGGCAGAATAAAGAAAATCAATGTTCGAATTTCTTCAACCTGTTGTAGGGAAAAATGAGTCAACCAGAATAAAATTGGTTGAATAGCGACATATAAGAACACAGCCAAGAGAGATGTTGCAAGAAGAATAATGAAAAAGAGAACTCCGACAAATGCTCCGATATCGTCTCCATCGCTTTTGATACTCGCAAAGAACGGGATTGAAACAGTTTCCATGGTAATCGAGAGAACGGAAGTCATAAACATAATAATCGCAAATGCGAAAAAGAAGAGATCCGTATCGCCTCCGATGCCGAAAAACCATGCGATAACGATTGGGATCAGCGATCCAAAACTTCTTGCGATGCCTGCCCCCACCGCACTAGCTGCCATTTCTTTCAGCACAGGCCGTTTAGTGTAGTCAAGTACTTTCTTTCGCAGGGGGTTCATCATCGGAACAATATACCATATGGACGATCATAATCATTCATGGATTGTTAGTGAGCGCCACATCGGATTCTGTGTGAGAGTTCATCGATAACCACCAACACGGACTGGTGAGGTTTTTAGCCAAGGCTATCACGGCCCAGAGTGTCATCGATGTAACGGCTTTGTGCCTGATTATGTTTAGCGAACACTTCATAATATTTAGGATTAGCAGCAAATAAATGTTAAAACGATTTAACGGTGGGCCAACGATCCTAGCAGAATATCAACGATCCGCTCGCTTGCATGACCATCCCACAGCTTTGGTATGGAACCATTTTTTTTCTTTCCATTCAATATTTCAAGAGAAACTTTTTGAACTTTTCCCCAATTTGTTCCTGCTAAATGATTCGTGCCGACTTCGATCGTAATGGGGCGTTCTGTATTGTCGCGTGTCGTCACACACTGAATATTCAAATACGTGGTTTCTTCTTGAATACCTCCACTGTCTGTCACAATCAGCTTAGAGTGTCGCATCAATGCGAGAAAATCAATATAGCCCAATGGTTCTATCATCCTGACATTTTTCGCAATGTATTCCGATAATCCATAGGTATCGATATTCTTTTTTGTTCTTGGATGAACGGGAAAGACGACAGGATATTTCTCTGAAAGGACATTCAACGTGGCAAGAATATCTTGTAAACTCTCCTTTGAGTCAACGTTATTAGGACGATGAATGGTGACTAAAATAAAATGATCTTGTGTGAGTCCGAGAACTGATAATATTGCAGAGTGCTCTGTCTTCGGAAGATAATTCAAGACACTATCAATCATTACGTTGCCGACGAGAAAGATTTTTTGAGCCGACACACCTTCGTGCAAAAGATTATCCACTCCACTCTGTTCTGATACGAAGCAGTAATCGGAAAGCACGTCCGTTACAATTCTATTGATCTCCTCAGGCATACTTCTGTCATTGCTCCGTAATCCTGCTTCGACATGGGCAAGCTTAACGCCTAATTTTGAGGCAACCAAACTGCAGGCAAGTGTCGAATTGACATCACCATACACCATAACGAGATCCGGTTTTTCCCGCAAAACCACTTGTTCAAACTCGATCAATACTTTTGCGGTCTGTTCAGCATGAGTACCCGAGCCTACACCAAGATAAAAATCCGGTTTTGGCAACTCTAGTTCTTCAAAAAATATCCTGGACATCTTTTCATCATAGTGCTGTCCTGTATGGCAAATCAAATGCTGTATGTGATCGCGATGGTGAAGTAATGCTTTATGGAGTGGGGCAGCCTTCATAAAATTAGGCCGCGCGCCTACGACTGAAATAATTTTTTTCATCCTTAGGCTTTAAATATGAGAGGGGAGTCTACGCGCACAAGATTCCTTGTATCTACGATTGGAGTGTCGAATTGGGTTAGATCCATTTTTTTGTACTCATCATGCGCTGTTGCAATCAGAAATATATCATAGCCTGTTGATATTTCTTTTGATGTTCTTCCTGCATAGTTAGGGAATTCTCTTGTCAGACGTATCACTGGAATATAAGGATCATTATACTGAACGGATGCACCGAAGGCTTCCAGCTTACTCAACAAATGATAACTTGGAGATTCCCGATCGTCGTCTACATTAGCTTTATAGGCAAGACCAAGGATGAGAATCTTTGCTCCTTTTAAGGATTTACCAAATCCATTCAGGACCTCTATGACTCTGTGAACGACAAAATCCGGCATGGCGGTATTAATTTCACCAGCCAATTCTATAAATCGCGTATTCAATCCATATTCTCTTGCTTTCCATGTCAGATAGAAGGGATCAATGGGAATGCAATGTCCGCCGAGTCCTGGACCCGGATAAAAAGGCATAAACCCAAAGGGTTTTGTTTTTGCAGCTTCGATAACTTCCCAGATGTCGATTCCCATTTTCATAAAAGTAATTTTTAGCTCATTCACCAGTGCAATATTGACAGATCTGAAGATGTTTTCCATTAATTTTGTTGCTTCGGCAACACGCGTGGAAGAAACCGGGACTGTTTTTACGACCACCTGTTGATAAAGTTTTTCTGCGACAGCCAAGCCATCCTGGGAGGTTGCACCAATCACTTTAGGAATTGTTTCTGTACGATAATCCTTATTATTGGGGTCTTCTCGTTCTGGTGAAAACCCTACAAAAAAATCGCGATTCACTTTGAATCCGCTTTTTTCCAGTATGGGAACGACCAGCTCATCTGTGGTGCCTGGATAGGTCGAGGATTCCAAAACAATAAGTTGTCCTCTCCGAATATAGGGGTACATCGATTCACACGTCGCTACAATATACTGCAGCTCAGGTTCACGATTTTTATTCAGAGGAGTGGGAACAGCGATAAGAATGGCATCGCACTCACTCACTTTGGAAAAATCGGTGGTTGGTGTAAAAAGGCATGAAGCAATCGCGTGTTGAACTCGTCCAGCAAGAATATGTTTAATATATGATTTGCCGTTCGCAAGAATATCCACTTTCGATTGATCAATATCAATACCAATTGCTCGGATACCCTTTTCCACGAAGCAGAGAACAAGCGGCAGACCCACATATCCCATCCCCACCACACCGACGGTATAATTCTTTGTTTCAATTTTTTTAAGTAATGTGTCTTTCATAGTTTTCTATTGGTTGATTGATAAGGACAAAATGACCATTATTGATCCAGACAGATAGTTTATCAAGAATCTCCTTGCGCCTTCGACCCTGTTCGCATTTGCATCCATCCCCGCCTTATTTTATCTCGAGAGAGAATCCATCCGCTGGAAAGAATAAAAGAACACATAAGAATACAGATGATAATTAATACCCGGGGAGGCCCGGTTTTCAGTACCGGTTCTTTTGCATATTCACACACGTTCACCACTGGTGTATCTTTAATCTCCTGTAGCTTTATGAGCTCAAGCTGCTTAATTAATTCGCTGTAGATAGTTTGCTGAATTTCAAAATTCCGCATCAATCTTGCCTGTTCCAGCTGCTGTTCGGGCGACTGTAAAATTTGCCTGTTCTTTTCTCGGAATCTTTTCAATTTCTCCTCGCAATCAGTCAAAGTGTCTTTCACCTGTTTTACGCGTGCCTCCAAATATTTTCGCTGTTCCGTTGCGTAAGATTTTCGCTGCGTTCGTACATATTTATCCAACGATACAACCAGGGTATTGGCGACTTCCGCAGATAATTCCGATTCGGGCATTTCTGCCATAACCGAAAGGATCTTTGTTTGTCTGTCGTAATCAACCTCGATTAATTCTTTCGTGAGTATTTTATACATCTTTAAAAACATCTTTCGTTTCTGGATACTGTCAGGGAGCGATTCGTCTGGCTCAAGCACAAAATATTGTATCAGATTGACGGGATCCTTGTACGCTTTGGTTTGATATCGTTGATAAATAGCATCGGACATCACTGTTTCACTCGTGATAATAGTCTGGTACAGAAACGTTGAAGAATTATCATTAACATTGACGCCGGCCAGAGATGCAAGGCCGGAAAATTGCGACAGTAAATCCGAACTCTTATTTCCATAGTCAGGCATGATAAAAACCTTGCTTTGGAAATACGGTTTTATGACAAAGAAAAGGATGAGCGTCGTAAGTATGAGAATGATTCCATTAACGATGAATAATTGTTTCCTGTACATCCACACTTTCTTGGCATGAGCATTCAGCGTATTAAAAAAGCTTAAGATCAATTCAAGAAACGATCTCTGTTGTTGTTCCATTTGTATATCCATCTGAGAATTATCAAATTTTTTATTTATTGTCACATCTATTCACTTTCTTTGATTATCATTGACAATGCCTTATCCTACTCTTTACTCAGTCTTTACCGCATTCTCGAACGCAGGCTCTCCTCACGTTGGCTAGGGGTTCTCAAGAACAATGAGGAATGATTGTAATATCATTTTTTCAACTGAATCGCCAACAGTGCAATACTCACTGCCGCTGTAACTACAGCCGCAGTCTGGTTGAAAATATTCATCCAATATGCAAAAGTACGATAGGGTTCTTTCGGCACCCACACATAATCACCTTCTTCTATTTTTGTTTCTTTAGGAGACAACCATTGGCGGGTTGCTCTTTTGATAATCATGACGTCACTCATTCTAGCATTCTCAGTAAAACCACCGCATTTCTGAATATAATATTTGTAATCCATCCCAGAGACAAACGCTACATTACCGGGATTAACGACCTGACCGAAGATGTAAATTGTCCGGAGAATCGAGGGTACGGATATAACATCACCGTTTTTCATATAGATATCTTCAGAAGTATCGTTATTGACAAACAATTTTTTAAAATCGACATTAACTACTTGACGTTTTGTTCGCAGTTCGGTTTCAAGAAGATAATATGCGCTATCCTCCTGTGATATATTTCCACGTAAACTTAAAAGCCGCTCGATCTCTAATTCTTGCCACGATATTGTCCCGCGGTAAACTTGAGCCGAAGGAAGAGATGCATATTCTGTAAATCCACCTGCCCATTTTAAAATGACAGAAAGACTTGTACTGTCTTTCGCGATGGGATAAAAACCAGGATGTCTTACTTCGCCTTCAATATACACCTTGTAATCTTCACGTACATCCGCATGTTCTTTGACGACGATACGATCACCAGGAATTAGTTTGATATTATAGAGTGAACCATGTTTGACTTGATTCAAATCATAATTCGTAAAGATTTGATCATTCGTTTGCCCATTATACCGATACAGACCAATACTATCCATTTTGGCGCGGACAGTAAAGCCATACGCTAATTTAATAGCATCAAGCAGACTGTCGCCGTCCACTAATTCAAAGCTGCCCTGTACATTAACACCGCCATACACTCCAAATACGCTTTTATTCATATCAACCTGAGGAACAAATATTTTGTCGCCCTCGCGAAGCAAGGGATTCAATTGATCATATTGCGTAGCATAATAACGCAGTATATCAACATGTAAATTCTCTCCGGTTCGCCTTGTGAGATGAATATCTCTCTTGGATTGTTGACGCTCATGCAGTATTTTCTGCCACCATTCTTCAGAAATTTCGACTATCTGATCTTTTTGTACTCTATCAGCCAGTGCTATAGCTTTATCAACCCTATCCGTGGCATACACCACATATTTGCCTGGATTTCGAACCATTCCAGTAACCGTCACGATTATTTGTCTTGGACTAATGAGTGTAACAGACGCTACCCCAGTTTGATATTTCTTTTTAATTTCTTCTAATACTCTTTTCTTCGCTTCCCGTAACGTGCAATCTGCAACTCGGATTTCGCCTACAGTCGGAACAATGAGTGTCCCTTCAGGGGTCACAGTAACAGAAAAATTAATAGGCAGGCTCAACCATATATTCACAGAAAACACATCTGAGGGGCCCACAAAATATTTATCAGGATCAACAGGCCCTTCTAAGGCTGGTGCGATGGTTGAAGGTGTCTGTAACATACTCTTCAATTCTGGCTTTGCGTCCAATAAATCTGTCTTCGAGTCCGTCACATCTTTCCTTGTATTCGTCATCCATTGAGCAGAAGATATACTCGTCATCAAGCATAAGATGAATATACCGATTAATATTTTCTTTTCTTGGAATAGCGACCGCGTTTCTTTCATCATTTTTATCATTTCTAGTTAATGAGTTCATCCTTGCGGAATTGTGTACATATCTTTCCTTTAAACAAGAGGTAATTCACACCATCGTGCCTGACCACCTATAATTTCCGGGCATTTCCAATTTGGGCATAATCAATTTCATTTTTTTGATAACTCATCACTCCATCTTTTTTACTACTTCTCTGCCGCCGTATAAACGTTGATAATAAGTCTGATATTCGCCGCTGATAATCCGTGTCCACCATCGATGGTTGTCAACGTACCATTTTATTGTCTCTGCGATACCTCGCTCAAACGTGTACGCAGGTTTCCATCCTAGCTCACATTGAATCTTGCTCGAATCAATCGCATATCTTCGGTCGTGGCCAGGGCGATCTTTGACGTATGTGATGAGCGTTTCCGGTTTATTGAGATTTTGTAAAATCAATTTAATGATTTCAATATTCGGCTTCTCATTGTTCCCGCCAATATTGTACACTTCACCTATCCGCCCTCTTTGGAGCACTGTATCGATTGCTGAACAATGATCTTTTACATGAAGCCAGTCGCGCACATTCATTCCATCACCGTACACCGGTAATGGTTTGTCGTTCAGTGCATTTGCAATTATCAAGGGAATTAATTTTTCGGGAAATTGATATGGACCATAGTTATTCGAACAGCGGGTCACAACAATCGGCAATCCGAATGTATGCTGGTAAGCCAATGCAAGTAAATCTGCAGAAGCCTTGCTTGCGGAATACGGGCTATTGGGGTGCAGCGGAGTTTCTTCCGTAAATAATCCAGCGGCACCAAGAGATCCATATACTTCGTCTGTGGATACTTGCAGGAATCGTTTAATATTCAATTCTTTAACAACTTCCAACAAAACGTTCGTACCTGCTATATTCGTCCGCACAAATTCTGAAGCTCCAAGAATACTGCGATCAACATGGGATTCTGCTGCAAAATGGACAATCGCATCAATTTCATATCGCACGACACACATCTGTATTCTGATTTTATCACAGATATCGCCTTTCTCAAATGCATATCTCGGATCCTTATCAAGACCGGCAAGGTTTTCAAGATTACCGGCATACGTCAATTTATCAAGATTAATAACTCGATAGTCAGAGTACTTATCCAGTATATAACGGATAAAATTACTTCCGATGAAACCTGCGCCGCCCGTGACAAGGAGATTCATTGCGAGTTAATCCAATTGAAAAGGTGAACTGGGATCGCCTTCATGCCGTATTTCGTCAACCATATCTTTGCGTCCTTTTCCTGCAAATAATCTGTTGGGTAGATTAATTACCCATCCAGGTATTAATCCAATATTTTTATAGGCATGGACTACGCCGGGCGGGACAATCACCGCTTGCGGTTTCTGTTCTCCGGAATCAAAAACCATTCGATGGCCAAATGTATGTGAAGATTTTCGCGCATCCCACAAATATAACCGGAATGTAGATGGCCCGACAAAACAAAATAAATCTGCCTGATCTTTATGCTCGTGCGGCCCGCGCGCAACACCCGGTTCTGTCTGCGATATATACGACATAGCGGGAATAAATTCCTCTGCAATTATATCATTCCGGAATAATTCCATCAACCAGCCGCGTTTATCCTGATATTTCGTCAAATCGCGAATAATTACATCGTCAATATTACCATTTTTAAAGCTTATCATTGCCATTCTCGCATAAATCTACAAAAGAATGCCCGTATTTCAAAACATGGCATCTCAATACACTTTGTACATGAAGGAAAACGTAACTCGCCTCTTTAATGGCGAATATAAACGTTCAAAGTACTATAAGAAGTAATACAAACGCAGTAACAATGGAAGGATTCAATAACCTCTTATTAATTTCTGTTGTTGAAAAACTACAGAAATAATTTACAAATGTCAATGCATTCCTTTACATCCGCTCGGGAGCTTCAATTCCGAGGATTTTGCATCCATTTGCGAGAACTGTCTTCGTCGCAAAGCAGAGTGCAAGCCGCGCTTTCGCTCTATCTACCTCAGGAATGACAATGCGGTGCTCGTGATAGAATTTATGAAAAGCAGTTGCAACTTCTTGCAAATACGTCGTAAGCCAATGCGGCTCAAAATTCATCGCGCATGATTCAATGGTCTCAGGAAACTCAAGGAGCAATTTTGTCAATGCGATTTCTGTCGGTCCCTTGAGCAAACTAAAATCGATGCCTGCAAAGGAATCTGATGTATTATATGTTCCTTGTTCCTGTGCAAAACGAAGAATGCTGGCAATTCTGGCATGCGCATATTGCAAGTAGTAAACCGGATTTTTTTCCGATTGTTCTTTAGCAAGGTTCAAATCGAATTCCAGGTGGCTGGATGTAGAACGCATCAAAAAGAAATACCGAACTGCATCCGGTCCTACTTCGTCTATTAACTCATCAAGTGTCACAAAATTCGCAAGCCGTTTGGACATTTTGACTTGTTCGCCATCGCGCATAAGCGTTACGAATTGGTGAATGACAACTTTGACTTTTTCAGGGTCGTAGCCAAGAGCTTTTATGCCCGCCAGAACATCCGGAATAGTGGCAATGTGATCCGCACCGAAAACATCCACAATAAGCTCGAAACCGCGCCGGAATTTTTCCCGGTGATATGCAATGTCAGGTAAGCGGTACGTCGGTTCACCGGTGGACTTGACTATAACGCGATCCTGATCAAGACCTAATGAACTCGTCTTCAGCCAGACAGCACCATCCTGATCGTATGCGAGTTCTTTAACCCGGAACTCTTTAATCACTTCCTCAATTTTTCCGCTCTTGTAAAGAGAATCCTCATTAAAATAAATATCATGCACGACACCCATTCGGGCAAGTACTGTTTTAATTGCCTGGAATAATTCCTGTTCTGCAAATTCTTTGGATGCTGTTAAAGCGTCTTCTAACGGCAATAGTATGACGGAATCGCCGCGATCTTTTTTTAAATCATCAGCAATTTCACGGATATAATCGCCTTGATAGCCGTCTTCTGGAAACATGCACGAAGAATCGAATAATTGTCTGTACCGTGCATATGTCGATTCTGCAAGCATGCGCATCTGGCGCCCCGCATTATTGTAATAGTATTCCCGGGTAACATCATGCCCCGTCCACACAAGCAGATTCGCAATCGTATCGCCAATTGCCGCCTGGCGGCCGTGACCAACGCTTAACGGCCCCGTCGGATTCGCGCTCACATACTCGACTTGCGTTTTCTTTCCGCAGCCTATATTTATTTTCCCAAACGATTCTGCATGTTTCAGGATATCGCCAATCTGTGCAGTAAAGAATTCTGCCGTAAAACAAAAATTAATAAATCCCGGTCCTGCAATTTCAACCTTCGAGACATACTTCGGATCCACTTCGAGTTTGCCGATAATTTCCTGCGCCACCGCCCGAGGATTCTTCTTTTCCGACTTCGCTAGCAGCATTGCAATGTTCGTTGTCAAGTCGCCATGTGCCGCATCCTTCGGTTTGTCAAATGCCAATTTTGCATTCCCGTTGTAGGAAAGGGATTTGAGAGCAGCGCTAACTTTTTCCGTAAGATATCTCTTCATTCAGTTTCCGTTTGACTCTTCTTTATTGGTTTCCGCTTAGTCGCTTGGCGTTTTTTTGCCGCCGGTTTTGCAACCGCTAATGGATCTTGTACTTCTGTTCTCTTCGCATCACCCCAGAGGCGATCAAGGTTGTAGAATGATCTTTCTTCTTTGTGAAAAACGTGTACTACCACATCAACATAATCCAATACAATCCACCGCAATGCATGATAACCCTCTTTGTGCCATACATTTTCGCCAAGGGCTTCCATTCCATCCTCCACTGAATCGGCGATAGCTTTCACCTGTGTGTCTGAATCTGCCGAGCAAATCACAAAAAAGTCTGTTGCACTTGTCAGTTTCTTTAAATCTAAAATCACGACATCGATTGCCTTCTTTGAAATCATCAGGTCGGCAATACGTTTTGCTAATGTACGTGCAGTCAATGTCTATTCCTTTCAATGGGTGACTGAAACGCTTTAAGTCGGGGAAAATCTTTTCCCAACACTACAGTTATATCAAGATAGAGAGTGCGATCAATTTTCTGAAATACTTTATCTTGGGGAACTCCAAGCACGGTTGCAAGCTTCCGAGCGGCATCCAAGTTACCAGAACGATCAAAGAGAAAAGTGCGTTCTTCAATTTCACCGTTATTTTTCTTCATTTCCACTACATCATATCCCTGTGCGCGGAGGATATTCGTCAATTGTTGCGCCGCTCTCATACTCCCTGCCCCATCCAGCACTTCCACTTCGAGCGACCGGTTGTTGACGACAGGAATGTATTCAATCTCTTCACTGCGCATGTGACTTTTTTTATTCGCCAGTACATAGATTGTTATAAATAATGCTACGCTCAGAACAGTGAGTGTCCCCTTCATTATCTTCCCGCGCAAGGAAGTCATTCGATAATTTGTACGGACACGTTCACTTGATGCTGATGATTCAACGTCGGGACGGGCAGTAGTGTCGGAATGCTTGGTTTGCTTCATTCCTGCCTGACAAAAAAAGAACCGAGAAAACTGACAGCACTCCATTCAGCCTGACTCGGTTCCAATACATACACTTGTTTTAACCTGCTGTTCAGTGACTCTCCTCCTCGTTGATTCGATCGTACGACGGCATAAAACCCATTCTGTCGTAGTTGTTAAGCCAATACATTGATGGCAATTGTCGGTACTGAATTTGGAGAAACATATTTTTGCTTGGCCGGTAGTTTAATTCTGCCCGCGTTAAATAAATACCGGAAATATTATTTGCAAAATTGCCTCCAAGATTGTTGAACGGTGAATGCAACAAACTCACATCAAACTGAACCGAAAGCGGATCCGAAATCTGATATGCAATGTTGCTCGTAAGCTCGCCGAGTGAATATCCTTTGCTGCCGGATGTCGTATAGCTAAGTGTATAACTGTTATGCATCGTCAATCGGCTTGGATCGAACCATCCGAAAAGTAACCCGCCATCATCCGGACGAAGCAGTGATTCCCCGGCTGAAGATCTCGCTTCCGGTTGCGATCTGAATTGGCCAACAGCTATACCACAGAAAACCATAAACACCATCGTTGTTTTGATGAGGATATTCATTTTAGCGCCTTCTTTTCTGAAATAATGGTACTCAAAACTGGAGTAATTGTCAAGGTAACAACTTTCCTACCAAGAAAGACGAAATCTGTTTCACGATTGTTCCTGCATAACGAGTGAAATAGTGTCAGAGATCAATCAAATCAACACTCAAAATATCTCAGCTATTCTTCCAATGTCATGATGTCCTTTGGTTCTTGACCCATCGCTCTTGCTTTGAGCACTCTCCGCATAATTTTCCCGCTTCGGGTTTTTGGTAATGATTCTACAAACTCAATGTGTTCTGGTTTTGCAATTGGTCCCATCTCATGCGAAACGTGATGACGAAGTTCTTCGATAAGTTTCTCGCTTTTTTCAATTCCTGTCTTCAAAATCACATACGCATAGATTGCATTTCCTTTTATTTCATGCGGCAGCCCGATAGCTGCTGCCTCGACAACTGCTGGATGGCTTCCCAGCGCACTCTCAATTTCCGCTGTACCCAATCTGTACCCGGAGACTTTGATAACATCATCCACGCGCCCGATGATCCAATAATATCCATCTTCATCGCGTTTTGCTGAATCTCCAGTGAGGTACACTCCGGGAAATTTGCTCCAATATTGATTGACATACCGATCTGGATCTTTATAAATTGTGCGCATCATTGCAGGCCAAGGAGTTTTAATCACGAGAAATCCTTCTTCATTCGGCCCGACCGGCTTTCCTTCTTCATTATAAATGTCCATCTTTAATCCGGGAAATGGGCGCGTACCCGACCCGGGTTTTAACGGCACGACCGGTGTAGGAGTGATCATAAACATCCCTGTCTCTGTCTGCCACCATGTGTCCATTATCGGGCATTGTCCCCTTCCTATGACACGGTGGTACCATTTCCATGCTTCGGGATTAATCGGCTCACCGACTGAGCCAAGCAGCCTGAGCGATGAAAGATCGTGGCGATTTGGCCACGCTTCACCGAAACGCATTAAACCGCGAATGGCTGTCGGAGCCGTATAGAGAATATTAATGCCATAGCGCTCAATCATCTGCCACCAACGATTGGGGAAAGGATACGCCGGCGCTCCTTCGTACATAAACGACGTAGCGCCATTCAACAACGGTCCATAGACAATATAACTGTGGCCGGTGATCCAGCCGGGGTCAGCAGCGCACCAGTACCGATCTTCTTCTCGAATGTCGAAGACGTACTTGAGTGTCGCGTAGGTGCCAACCATATATCCGCCATGTGTGTGAAGAATGGCTTTTGGTTTTCCAGTCGTGCCGGATGTGTAGAGAAGAAAAAGAGGATCCTCAGCATCTACTTTTTCTATATTGCACTGATTATTAGCGATCGGAAGCGCCATCAATTCATGAAACCACATATCCCGTCCCGGTTCCATATTCACCGGTTC
>Ga0182021_10001582_pt1 | contig 26307 bp, 22 predicted proteins | sample 612E3MmetaG_FD_120493 | JGI IMG/M metagenome (GOLD analysis project Ga0182021, IMG submission 120493) | Permafrost microbial communities from Stordalen Mire, Sweden - 612E3M metaG (Illumina Assembly) | ecosystem: Environmental > Terrestrial > Soil > Wetlands > Permafrost | place: Sweden...
ACACGGAACTGACCGAGCAACAGAAGACCGCCCGGCAGCCGGACGGCGAACTGCTGTTCAAGTACGGCAGCGTGGCGATTCATATCTTCTCGCGGACGTTTCTCGAACGGGAGATTGCCGCCGGACTGCCCCTGCATCAGGCGCATAAGAAGGTGCCCTTCTGCGACGAGGGCGGAACCCCTCGAAAGCCGGAAGCGGCCAATGCGTTCAAATTCGAGAAGTTTATCTTCGACGCGCTGCCGGACGCCGCCCGGCCGTTGATCCTGGAGTTCGCGCGGGAAGACGAGTTCGCGCCGGTCAAGAACGCGGAGGGGAACGACTCCCCGGCCACGGCGCGACTCGCCATGATCGAGAAGGCCGCCCGCTGGATGAAAGCCTGCGGCGTGAAGATGCCGCGGGACACGCAGGGGCGGCCGGTCCACCGCCTGGAGATTGACCCCGTCTTTGCGAACAGCGCGGAAGAACTCAAGCAGCGCCTGCCCCCGGGGTTTGAAATCCGCGGCGATACTCTGTTGAAATAGGCGGGTCATGGCCAGTGGTTGCCGAGCCAGGTCTCCACAAGGCGGGCCGAGGCAATCCAGTCGAAAAAGTCCGACCCGTCACAACTTGCTCGCCCCCTGGAGCGGACGCGCTTCCGCATCCGGCCGGCGCCGCTCCGAGTGCATGTCGCGACGACTCCGAAACGGTTGACCCTTCATCACGCCTGTTTCGCCGCGCGCATGTAGGCGCGCAGGACGGCGTTCATTCTTGTCTGATAGCCGCTCCCCAGCCTTCGAAACCACTGCAACACGTCATGATCGATGCGGAGAGTGAGGCTGTCCTTCCTCTCCGGCATCCGCACAGCCGCCTTATTCCAGAACTCCGGGCCGAGTTTGGGAATGTCGGAAAAGGCGATCCCGTCATCGGAATCGGCGCGGAGAAAATCCCAGTCAGTACCCGATTTCTTCTTTGAATCTTTCGCGTTCATGTCGTGTTGCCTTTCGTGCCGAAATGAGCCTGATGGTGTCCCCGTCCTTTTCGACGAAGACGACGAGGACCACCTTCACTCGCGCCGTCCACCTCTAGCCGTGAGCTTTTGGCAAGAGAAGCGCCCGCCGTGCGACGGCCTACTTGGCGTCGTAGATGGCGCCGTTCCGGAACGCGGCCCAGGCGGTCTCGAACCAGACGTCGCTCTCGGGGATCGCGCGGCGGGGTACCCACTGGTGCTTCACCGTTCCGTCGTCCTGGAGTTGGGTTTCAAGCACCTTGTCACGGAACGCCGGGTTCTCTGACGCCAGGTTCCATTCGACGCCGAGTTTTGGATGGGCGCGCTGGCCGGCCGGATCGAGCGTCATGGCCGAGCCGCGGCTGCCGACTCCGCTTTCCACGGAGAACTTCACGGCCTCCAGGTAGATCCGGTGCGCCGCGCACAGTTGCCGGTTCCGCAGCGCCTCAGCCGTGTCCTTCACCGTTACGGCTTTGCACGCCTTTTCGTCCAGTCGCGCACACTGCGCCTGGGCTTCGGTCACAGCGCGGGCCAGTTCGCCGGCGGACCGGATATGAGCGCCTGCCCGGCTCATGCGCTGCTGCAACTCGGCGCGCTCTTCCTGCCACGTCTTGCCACGGCCGGTGCGGCACGTGTCTATCCAGCGCTGCGTGTCGGTCACGGCCGGTGCGGCGGCGGCTTTCCACGTGGCCGCGTCGAGAGTCCAGGTGTTGTAGCGGGCCGCGATGTATTCCGCGGCGCGGAAGCCCGCCACCTGTCCGGAGTTGAGCGCTGAGCCGCCGGGCCGGTAAACGCCGTGCGATCCGTTCACTTCTCCGACCGGGAACAGATGCCTGACGTTCAGCGATTCCCACCAGTGGTTGGCCGCCACGCCGCCGTTGTTGTGCTGGGCGCACACGGCGATCTCCAGCGGCTCGGCGACGAGGTCAATGCCGTGATCGCGGTAGAGTTCGATGGCGCCGGGATTCATCTTCCGCAGCCGCGCGATCGGCGTTTCGAGCAACCCTTTGGAGTTGGTCAGGTACTGCAATGCCTCGGGGCCGAGTTTCTGGAAGTCGAAGCCGTCCGGATTCTTCCGGAAGTCGAGGAACACCCGGCGGCCCTTGAGCACGGTCTCGATGTACACGAGGATGTCCACGATGGACGATCCGCCGACGATTTTGCGCGAGTCGAAAGGCCACTGATAGCCCTTCAGGAAGACCATGGCATTCATCGCGCCGACGCTGTCGAAGTACTCGCTCATGAATTCGCGTTCGTCGCTCCGGCCGTCCGGTCCGGTGCTGATGAAGCGCGGAATGACCTGCATGTAGGTGCCGGACACGTTCCAGCGGAACTGGGTCGAGGCGAGCCCGTATTGCGACTCCGGCAGGCTCTGCGCCCGGGCGCCGGCCCGCAGCGCGAGCCCGATCGCGCCGGTGTGGACCGCGGGATAGACGCTCGTCTTGTACAGTCCGCCCGGTCCGCCCACGGCGAAGATCACGTTCTCGGCGGCCAGCCCCTCAAGATTGCCCTTCTCGTCCATGGCCAGCGCCCCGACGACCCGCTTGGCCGGCCCGACGCCGGCGGTCAGCAACGACGTCACGACCCGGCCTTCGCGCACCGGGATGTTCAATCGGCCCGCCTCGCGGATCAACGCGCGGCACATCTCGCGGGACGTGTACGGGCCAATGGACGTGGCGCGCTGGCGCGGGTCGTGGTCGGTCTTGTAGCCGACGAACTGGCCGTAGGCGTCGCGCGGGAACGGCACGCCGAGGTTGACCAGGTGGATGAACGCGCGGGCGGACAGGCTGGCTTCCACCAGCGCCAGGTCTCCGTGCATGCTGCCGCCGCTGAAGTAGGTCTCCGCCATCACGCGCGGCGCATCGGCGTCGGCGCCGCACAGGGCCAGTTTGTAGTAGGTTTGCTTGTCGCTGCCGGTGTTGATCGAGGTGCCCATCTGGAGTCCCTCGGTCAGGATGAGCACGTCTTCGACGCCGGCCTTGCGGACCTGGATGGCCGCGTTAAGTCCGGCCGCGCCGCTCCCAATCACGAGTGTATGGACCCAGGTGACCGGGAGGTTCTTGCTCTTCAACTCATTGAATGGAACGGTTTCCTCGCGCATGATTCCATCTCCTTCGCTTCATTCCCTATGGCTTACAGAGCGGAGCCGCTTCCGGCTCCGGCCGGCGCGGGAAGCCGCTCCGCTCGAGTAGTGGCAGGGAGTTCTTACAGTCTGTGCACGGACATTCCGCCGTCCACCAGGATGACCTGGCCGGTCGAATAGGCGATGTCGCCGCGCACCAGCATGGCCGCGGCCCGGCCGACGTCGTCCGGGAAGCCCCAGCGCGGCTGCACGAGCAGACCTTCCGAGATCAGCTTGTCGTACTTGGCCTGGACCGTGGCGGTCATGTCCGTCTTGATGATGCCGGGCCGGATCTCGTAGACGGGAATGTCGAACTCCCCGAGCCGCGCGGCCCAGAGTTGCGTGGCCATGCTCACGCCGGCCTTGGAAATGCAGTACTCGCCGCGGCCCACGGAGGCGACCGTGGCCGAGATGGACGAGATATTGACGATGCAGCCGGTGAAGGAGGCGTCCGCCTTCTTTTGGGCAATCATCCAGTTGGCCGCGGCCTGGGTCAGGAAATAAGGGCCTTGGAGGTTGATTCGCATGAGGCGTTCAAAACTCTCCTCCGTGGCCTCGAGGATGTCGGCCCGCACCTTGGGCGCCACGCCGGCATTGTTGACGAGAACGTTCAGCCGGCCGAAAGCGGCCCGGATCTCGTCCAGCATTTTCAGGCGGGCCGCGGCGTCGGTGACGTCGGCCCGGCAATAGAGCGTCCTGGCGCCGAGCCCGCGCAGTTCGCCGAGCGCTTCGGCCACGATGGATTCCTCGTGAATGTCGCAGACCGCGATGTCGCAGCCGTCCTTGGCCAGGCATTGGGCGATGCCGAGTCCGATGCCGCGGCCGGCGCCGGTGATGAGCGCGACAAGGCGGGCGGCGCCGGGTTTCAGGTTTCGGGTTTCGGGTTTCAGGGGGTTGCTCATGGTCGGTCCTTTCCTGTTTCTCTGTCCGATCTTACGGATCTGACGGATCCGTCCGATCACGCCTTCAACTCGGGCACAGTCACCCAGGCGCGCTTCTGCCAGGACGCCAGTCCCGTTTCCGCCAACTGAACGCCCTTTGCCCCTTCCAGCAGCGTCCAGCGGAACGGTTCGTTCTTGACCACGTGCCGCAGAAACAGTTCCCACTGCACCTTGAATGCGTTGTCGTAGGTCTGTTGGTCAGGCGCTTCCTGCCACGAGTCGAAGAACTTGATCGGGTTGTCCACGTCCGGATTCCAGACCGGCCGCGGCGTGGCGCCGTAAGGCTGAATCCAGCACTTGCGCAGGCCCGCGACCGCGCTGCCCCGGGTGCCGTCCACCTGGAGGGTCAGGAGATCGTCCCGGCGGACGCGGACGCACCAGGACGAATTGAAGTGGGCGATGACGCCGCCCTGCAGCTCGAAGGTGGCGTAGGCCGAGTCGTCGGCTGTGCACTTGTAGGGTTTGCCGTTCTCGTTCCAGCGCTGCGGGACATGTGTGGCGCCCAGGCACGAGACCGCCTTCACCTCGCCGAAAAGATTATCGAGCACGTAGCGCCAGTGGCAAAGCATGTCGAGAATCATGCCGCCGCCGTCTTCCTTTCGGTAGTTCCACGAGGGGCGCTGGGGCGGGACCAGATCGCCTTCGAAAACCCAGTAGCCGAATTCGCCGCGCACGGAAAGAATCTGGCCGAAGAAACCGGTGTCGCGCAGCGTCTTCAGTTTCATCAAGCCGGGCAGCCAGAGCTTGTCCTGGACCACGCCGTGCTTTACGCCCGCCTTTTTCGCGGCGAGGTAGAGGTCATAGGCGGCGGCGGTCGTCGTGGCCGTGGGCTTCTCGCAATACACGTGCTTGCCGGCCGCGAGCGCCTTCTTGACCCCTTCCACGCGGCGGTCGGTGGTCTGGGAATCGAAATAGACGGTGTTGGCGGGGTCTGCCAGGGCCTGGTCGAGCGAGGTGGTCCATTGGACGCCGCCCGCCGCCGCGGAGATCTCTTCCAGTTTTGTGGCGTTGCGGCCGACGAGAAGGGGCTCAGGCATGATCGTTTCTTCCGGGCCGATCTTGACGCCGCCCTGCTTGCGGATCGCCAGGATCGAGCGCAAGAGATGCTGGTTCGTGCCCATGCGTCCGGTGACGCCGTTCATGACGACTCCGACTTTGTGCGTCTTCAGTGTGCTCATGTTGGTTTCTCCGTACACTGCGGTCGCGCCCCTGCGGGCAACGGAGGCGCCTCGACACCCGCGCGCGGCAAGGTGCCCGCCAATTCCTGCTTCCAATGAGCGACGTCGCCCGCCGGCCCGTAGCAATAGATCATCTTGAGCGGCGTACGGCCCACGTTGGTCATCTGGTGGAACACGCCGGACGGGATATAGGCCGCCTGCCCGGCGGTTAGGATTTGCCTCTCGGCCCCGAGGCACATTTCGCCGGCGCCCTCCACGACGAAATAGACTTCTTCCTGTTCCTGGTTATGCCACGGCACCTGACCGCCGTCGGGATCGAGCGTTACGAACCCCATGGAGAAGTTCGCGGCCCGGATGGGCGAGGCTCCGCCCACGAGGTTCTGCGTGCGACGCCGCGCCGGGTAGGCGCGGCCTGCAATCTGGGCCAGGTCGGCAATGATCATGGTTTGGGAATCACATTGAATGCAAACGGCGAAACGATATATGCTGAAACAAACGAGGTCAAGGAGGTTCCCCCCATGCAACAGGTTCTCGAGAAGCGAGTGATTCCGATTGTCGTGATCGAAAACGCGGCCAGCGCCGTGCCGCTGGCGGAAGCGCTGCTTAAGGCCGGGCAGGACGTGGTGGAAATCACGTTCCGCACGCCCGCTGCGCCGGAAGCCGTCCGCGAAATACGCCGCCAGTTTCCGCAAATGCTCGTGGGCGCGGGCACGCTTCTCACGCCGGAACAGGTGGACCAAGCCGTGGGCGTCGGCGCCCTGTTCGGAGTGTCGCCCGGTCTCAACGAAAAGGTCGTGGCCAGGGTGCATGCCGCCGGACTGCCCATGGTGCCCGGCGTCATGACGCCGTCGGAGATCGAGAAGGCCATCGAACTCGGGTGCAAGTATCTCAAGTTCTTCCCGGCCGAACCGGCGGGCGGCGTGAAAATGCTGCAGGCGTTCTGGGGGCCGTATTCGCACACCGGCATCAAGTTCATTCCGCTGGGCGGGATCAATCGGATGACGATGACGAACTATCTCGCCCTGCCGGGCGTGGCGGCCATCGGCGGTTCGTGGATGGTGGAAAAGAAGTTGATCGCGGCACAGGACTGGAAACAGATCGAGACCCTGACCCGCGATGCCCTTGCCGCGGCCGCCGCGGTCAAGAAGGCGTGATCGGGCGATCGCCGTTGTGGCGCGGCGGACGCTGGAATGGCAGCTCTGGCCTGTGCCCGAGTCAGCCGCGCGATCGAGCAAGTCCGGGGTTCACGTCAGCAGCGGCGCGAGATGACGGCGGAGGTTGGCTTCCAGGTTCTGACTCGTGAACCGTTCGAGCCGTTCGTCCTGGCGCGCGAGGACGGCCTTGCGCAACGGGCCGTCGTCCGCCAGGCGGCCCATCATTTCGGCGATCTGTTCGAAGTTCTTCTCCCGGAACAGCACGCCCGCGCCGTCGAGCGTCTCGGGCACGGCCGCGGCGGCGTAGGCGAGGATCGGAACGCGATGCGCCATTCCTTCGATCAGGGGAATGCAGAATCCCTCGTGTTCGCTCATGCACAGGAACACGTGGGCGCTCCTATAGCAGGCATTGAGTTCCGCCTGCGGAATGGACCCCGTAAAGACCACGTTGTCGAGATGCAAGTCCCGGACCATCGTGAGCAGCAGGCGCTGGTAGCGCTCGGTGCCCGCGGAGGAACCCGCGAGGATCAGCCGCGACTCGGGGCGGACGGCCTTCTGGAAATAGGCGAAGGCGGCGACCGCGTCCTCGGTCTTCTTGTTCGGCGCGCAGCGGCCCACGAAGAGCACGTTGGTCTTGCCGTCCGAGAACTGGCGCAGGGTTCGCCGGTCGGGCGCGGCCTTGAGCCGCTCGAAATCGAGCATCAGCGGCAGCACGCCCGCGATGCCGTAGCCCCACTGGGCGAGTTCGCCGGCGTTGAACGCGCTGTCGGCCAGATTGACCGCCGCCGCGCCCGCGAGCGCCTGGGCCTGCCGGCGGCCGCGGGCGAGGTCGTGAGCGGTGGACGGCTGAATCAGGCGGAAGTAGTCCGGCGGCGTGATGTTGTGATAGAGCAAAGCCTTGCGGCCGGGCAGGCGGGCAAAAAGGTCGTTGGCCTGCGAGCCGATGGAGAGATGAAGAAAGAGCGCGTCGTCGGGCCGGCAAAGGGCGGGCAACTCGTCGAGGTCGCGGGCTTCGCCGCGGAGTTCCGGCAGGATGCGTTTGCGCTCGCAAAAAATGTCCGATTCATAGCCCCAGCGGCGGAACATCGCCCGCAGGACAACCGCTTCATTGCTGATGGCGTCGCCGCGGGTGAACCCGGCAATCAACTGACGGATGGCGGGCATGGCGGGAGGGCTACGGCGCCGGCGGGGGGCTTGCCCTGAGCGGAGTCGAGGGGGCGGCGGTGGACGGCTTGCTTTGAGTGGAGTCGGGGGGAGGGAGGTGGAGTTTGCCGCGGAGCGATGGGTTCGCCGGCTCGACGCGGAGACCGCGCTTCCAATACTCCACGGCTTTTCGCTCGTCCTTGAGCGCATGCCAGGCGTCGCCCACGTGCTCGGCCACGGTGGCGTCGTCCGGCATCAGGTCAGAGGCTTTCCGTAAGTCTTTCAGGGCGGCCTCGTAGTTGCCCTGCTTGAAGCGGATCCAGCCGAGAGTATCCAGGTAGGCGGCGTCCTTCGGCCGCGCTTGGAGGGCCTGGGTGACGTAGTTCAGGGCCCTGTCAAGTTTCACGCCTTTTTCCGCCCACATGTAGGCGAGGTAGTTCAGCGCCTGATTCAGGGTGGGATCCATTTGGACGCAGGTTTCGAGCAGGCGTTCGGCGCGATCGAATTGCCCGGCCTGTTCGCACGCGCTGCCGTACCAGAAGTAAAAAGCCGGCCGCAGCTTGGGCGTGGCGCCGCCGGCGGCGGCGTCTTGCTCGATCGCCGCATACTCGGCCACGGCGTCTTCGAACCGGCGTTGCTGCACGTAGATCAAACCGAGAACGGCGCGGAGACTGAGGTCGTGGGGGAACAGTTTGACGCCTTCCTCCGCGGACGCCGCGGCCCGCGCGGGATCGGATTCAAGGAGCAGGGTGCAGAGCCTGACATAGGGCGACGCGTCCGGGGTGTCGCCGCGAGTGGCCCGCGTGTAGTATTCCTCCGCGCGCGGCAGGTCGTTCGCTGCTTCGTAAATCTCGCCGATGGCCAGGGCCGTGTTGGCGTTCCGGGGCTGTTCCTTGAGGACGGCGGTTAGCGTGGACAGCGCCTTGCCGGTCTCGCCGATCTCCGCGTAGCACCGGCCCAGCAGTTCCTGGATGGCCAGGTCGTCCGGCATCTTTCTGGCCACGGGCTCGAAGCAGCGGAGGGCCTCCTTGACTTCGCCATTCCCGATGTGGATCCGGCCGAGATTCTCCAGGAATTCGATCAGGGCCGTGCCATCGTCGGCGGCCTTCAGGCCGGCCTCCAGCGTGGCGATGGCGTCCCGTTCGCGGCCTTCGCCGAGTTGAAGGGCGGCGAGGCGCCTGTAGCCATCCGGATGGCCGGGCCGCAACCGGATCGCGTTCCGGTACAGGCGGGTCGCCTTCTCCGGGGCGCCTGTCAATTGATAGGCGATGCCCAGCAGCAGGCCCAGTTCCGGGGACTCGGGATGAAAGGGAAGCGTCCGTTCAAGCGCCTTGACGGCCTGGGCATTTTCCTTGCGAGCCAGATGTCCGGCCGCCGCCTTGAGCGCAAGCGGGAGATCCGATGGATCGAGTTCCGCCGCCAAACGCGTCTGGCGAAGGCTTTCCTCGAAACTCCCAAGCGTGGACTCGGAGATCAGGGCCTGACTGTAATGGGCGAGCGCCTCGCCCAGATTGCTTTCCGCCAAGGAAAGCGTCAGGGATGGGGCGTTCGCCGTCGAGCGATCGGAGACCGTTCCGCAGCCGGAAAGGACGAAGAGCGGAATCAACGCGAGCCATGACAGGCGCGCTCGCATGGGACCGTCCTCCCTCCTACTTGTTCTTGTGCCGGTCGGCCTTGCGCCGTTTCCGGTACTTGTGTTTCGACATCTTCGCGCGGCGCTTTTTCTTGATGGAACCCACTGTGCTACTCCTCTTCTCTTCAAACACGAACAACCTAGCGAATGACCTTGTTCAAAGGCAATTCGATTATGCCTTCCGCTCCAACGCGTTTCAACTCGGGAATGATCTCCCGGACCACTTTCTCCTCGACGACGGACTCGATGGCGACCCAGCCCTTGGCGCCGAGCGGGTTGACCGTCGGCGCGTGCAGGGCCGGCAGTATCCTGGAAACGGCCTCCACTTTGTCGGCGGGCGCGTTCATCTTCAACAAGACCCGAGTTTCGGCGGCCAGCGCGCCCTGGAGCAGGATGGCGATCTGTTCGATCTTCCGCCGCTTCCAAGCCTCCTTCCATGCCGTCTTGTTGGCGATGAACTTGGTGGTGGACTGAAGGACCTCATCCACGATGCGGAGGTTGTTGGCGCGCAGCGAAGAGCCCGTTTCGGTCAACTCGACGATGGCGTCCACGAGCGTGGGAACCTTGACTTCCGTGGCGCCCCAGGAGAATTCGACCTCCGCCTTGACGCCGTTCTTGTCCAGAAACCGCCGGGTCAACCCCACAGCCTCCGTGGCGATCCGCTTGCCCTGGAGATCCTGGACCGACTTGACGGGCGAATCGTTGTGAACGGCCAAAACCCAGCGCACGGGGCGCATTCCCTGCTTGGCGTACACGAGATCCGCGACCTCATGGACGTCCGACCCGTTTTCCTGAATCCAGTCGAAGCCGGTGATGCCGGCGTCCAGCATGCCGAGTTCCACGTATCGGCTGATTTCCTGGGCGCGGATCAACCGGGCGTCTATTTCCGGATCGTCCACTGTGGGTATATACGAGCGGGAGCCCGTCTGCACCTTGAAGCCCGCCTTTTGCATCATCGCGAACGTGGCTTCCTGAAGACTGCCCTTCGGAAGACCCAACACCAGTTTATTCATAACCCTCTTGTCCCTTTCTTTCGCCCTGAGGCGCGGCGAAAAAGCGGCGGGATAGTAGGACAACCGTTCTCCACCGTCCACCATTATCTACAGGACGTCTTCTCGCGTTCTCGCGCACCGGGTTGACGCCGGAAGGATCCGGCCGTCCCCGGCGGGGCTAGAAGGATCCCCGACGGCGTCGGATCGCGTCACCCTTCCTCACGCGGCGGGACCATGCGGGTGCGACGGTAGCGGGCCGGCGTGATGCCGGCGATCCGCTTGAAGTGCTTGATGAAGTAACTCTGGTCGTTGAAGCCCGTTTCGTAGGCGATCTCGGCGCACGGCTTTTCGGTCTGCTCCAGGAGTGCCCGCGCGTTTTGGATCCGCGCATGGGTGATGATCTGAACGATCGTCTTGCCCGTGTGGGCCTTGACCAGATGAGCGAGGCGGTAACTGCTTAATCCCACCGTCCCAGCGATGTCCTTCAGCCGCAAGGGCTTCGCCGAGTTGCGGGTGATGAAGTCCAGCGCCTTGGCGACGTGGACGTTCGTGCGGTTGAAGCCGTGCAGGTAAATGTTCTCGATAAAGTCGTTCAGCGCATCCGTCAGCACCCGGGCCAGTTCCTCGAAGTCGCGGGCCCGGATCAGGCGCTCCATCCACTGGTGATTGCGCGCAATGAGCGACTCCATGGCCGGGCTGTCTTCCACGGCGGCCCGGGTCAGGTAGCCCATCAACTCGATGGCCCTGGCCCGCAGCACCACCAGCTTCGGGGAACTCATGTACATGGCGCCCAGCATCTCGTTCAACACCCGCCGGGCGCCGGCTTGGTCCCCCGCGCGAATGTGCGAGAGCAGCACGCGTTCCTTTTCGAACGGATACGACGCGCCATCGCCGCGCCGTTTCTGGTCGTCAATCGCCTCGGCGATTTGCTGCTGTTGCTGGACCCGGAGCCGGTTTTCGTTCATCTGGAGCGGCTTCCAGCCGCTGACCACGTAGAACGTCTGTTCGACGTGAAGCGCTGCCTCGCGCAGACGGGCGCCGGTCAACGTCGGCCGGGCGAGCAGATACTCCCGCGCTTTCTCGGCGGACAGGCCTAGCGCCGCCAATTCGCGGCGGCAGCCCTCGGAATCGGACGGAGGGGGCTCGATGAAAACCTCGCCCACCGCCAGGGCGCCGTGAATGATGCGGCGGTTCTCCAAGGCCACCAGCCACCCGCCCAATCCCGGCAGAACCTCGAAGAAATGCGGCTGCCCCAAATTGATACTCTCCTGAAGGGCGTAGGTCCGCAGCCGCCGGACCTTGGACACCCCCGACAACGGATCCTTCGCCGGATCGGTCCCGCCTTCGAGATCCATGAGAAACGGCCGGATTCCGAACGCCTTGAACGTAGAGCGGGCGGTCTCACTCAGGATTCGCTTGGATAGTGCGGCCATACAGATGCGGAAATATCGTGCTTTTCGTGTGTCGGGTCAAGTCTCCGACCCGCTATCTCAGTGAGACTCATCATGGCCTCGGCCCGCTTGTGGGAGAGGCCATAATGCGAATGGCTGGAAGTCCGCGATCACACTTTGACGCCGAATTATTGTCATGTATGAAAAAGGTAGGAATCAGACCGATACGTTGTCGCGGCAGTTGAGGCGGCGGCGACTTGCGTTCGGATTGTCGCTGTCCGATGTGGCCTCGACGCGTGGGGACCTCGTCCGCGACGCTTTCCCGCTACGAACACGGCTGGACCCGTTTCGAGACGTATACGCTTCGCAAACTCGCCGTCGCTTCAGGACTATTTCGATCTTCTGCCGCAAAAGTACGGGGGCCAGCCGCCTGAACACGTACCACATTCTCAAGAGCCTCACCTATTTCGACGATGCCGAAACGGAACCGATGCCGCGCATGCGAGTGCCGTTCAATTGGGCCGAATGCAAGGCCTTCTTCGTCCGTGAAGCGCGCGCCATCGTCCTGGCGTGAGCCTGAGAGGAGCGTCGAGACCCTCGGGTGGCGCTTGAGGCCGGGCGCCTCTCCCGATGAAGAGATCTCCGGGAGACGGCTCACTTCTCGAAATACGTGTAGCCGCGCATGCCGACCCGGTAGGCCTTGAAGAACTGGATCCGTTCCCGGGCGGTGATCCATCCGGTCTTGAACGCCTTCTCGACGCGCAGCCTGACCCGGTCGGCCATGCCTTCCGGATTGTATTCCATGTATTGCAGGATTTCGTCCACCCGGTCGCCTGAAATCTGCTTGGCCGCCTCGATCCTTCCGTCCTCGTCAATGCGCACGTGGAGTACGTTGGTGTTGCCGAGGAGATTGTGCATGTCGCCGATGGTTTCCTGGTAGGCGCCGACCAGGAACACGCCAAGGCAATAGTCGGTTCCGTCCCACTCGTGAAGCGGCAGGACGTGTTTGATGTCATGCAAGTCAATGAAGCGGTCTATCTTTCCGTCCGAATCGCAGGTGATGTCGGCGATCACGGCGTTACGCCGCGGCCGCTGCTGCAGCCGGTGGATCGGCATGATCGGGAACAACTGGTCCACCGCCCAGAAATCGGGCATGGACTGAAAGACGCTGAAGTTGCCGTAATAGACGTCGGCGATCGCGGAATCGAGCCCTTCCAACTCGTCCGGGATGTACTTCCGCCCCTTGGTGAGCACGGAGATCCTGCAAATCACGCGCCAGAACAGGGTCTCCGCCAGGGCCCGTTCCCGCAGGGAAATGCCGCCGTGCAGGAACATCTGGCGCAACTCGTCGCGGTAATACACCGCGTCGTGGTACGCCTCCTGGACGTTGCGGGCCGACAACGAATCGCAGACCTCCATCAGATTCGCGAGCATCTCGCTGGAGTTGACCGACAGCTTGGTGGGCACCGTCAGCGGCTCGAACCGGCGCACGTGCAACACATTGAACACAAGGACCGAATGATGCGCGACCGTGGCGCGGCCGGATTCGCTGACGATGGTGGGGTGCGGGATTCCCGCCTCGTTCAGCGTGTTCATGATGACCTCGACGACGTCGGAGGCGTATTCGAAGGCCGTGTAATTGGTGCTGCACGCGAAATTGGTATGCGAGCCGTCGTAGTCCACGGCCAGTCCGCCGCCCAGGTTGAGAATGCCCATGGCCGCGCCTTCGCGGACCAGCTCGACGTAGAACCGGCACGCCTCCTGCAGCGCGGTCCGGATCCGGCGGATATCCGAGATCTGGCTTCCCAGGTGGTAGTGCAGCATCTTCAGGCAGTCGAGCATTCCGCGCTGGCGCAGTTGGTCCACCAGCTCGATGATCTGGGAGGCATCCAGGCCGAACTTGCCGCGATCGCCGCCCGAGGAGTCCCAATGGCCGCCCGCGCGGCTGGAGAGTTTGGCGCGAATGCCGAGCAACGGCCGGACCTTGAGCAGCGCCGCCCGCTCGACGACCAGTTCCAACTCGCTCGGCATTTCGAGCACCAGGACGGTCCGGGTCCCCATCTTCTGCGCCTGCAGGGCCATGTCGATGAATTCTTCATCCTTGTAGCCGTTGCAGATGACGAACGCCTCCGGATCCTGCATCAACGCGAGGGCGGCGATCAATTCGGCTTTGCTGCCGGCTTCCAGGCCGTGATGGTACGGGCGGCCGAACTCGGTGATGTCCTCGATAATCTCGCACTGCTGATTGACTTTGATCGGATAAACGCCGCGATAGTCGCCCTGATAGCCCGCATCGCGAATGGCCCGGCGGAAACTCTCGTTGATCTCCTCCAGGCGGGACGACAGAATGTTGGAGAACCGCAGCAGAACCGGCATGTTGAGCCCGCGGCCGTGGCATTCGTCAATCAGATGCATGAGGGTGACTTCGACCGGGCTGCGGGGGCCGTTCGGCCGGACGATCACTTCGCCGCCCGGCGACACGTCGAAGTAGCCGCCTCCCCAGTTACGAATGCCGTAGAGTTCGGCGGAATCCTCCGCCGTCCAACGTTTCAAGGCGTCCTGCCGCATACGGCGTCCCTCCGTCTTGTTCCATCCGATCGCGAAATTAGCACGCCAAGACGCGATGTACACAAAAAAGAGAGCCGCGGTAGCGCCTCGGAAACGGTGAAACAATCGCCGGACGGCAGGGAGGCCGTCCTTCCCGTCCCCGACCCGAATCGTTTCCCACGGGCGCCGGGCTGCGTCCCGACCGTCTGCGTTGGATTGACCTCCGCCGGAATCCGCGCTAAAAGCCCGGTATGCGACACGGTGCGGGCAACCCCAGGGCAAGAACCGCCTTCCTTTATCACGACTTCTTTCTGGAGCACCACACGGGCTGGAAACATCCGGAGAAGAGCGCGCGGCTGACGGCCGTCATGGACCGGCTCCGAACCGACGGCCTTCTCGACCGCGTCCTTCGCCTGACCCCGGTGGAGGCGACCCCTGAAACGGTGGCGCTCGTTCACGACCCCGCCTACGTTGCCGACATCGAGGCGCGCGGCGCGGCGGGCCGCCTGTTCCAGGCCGATGCCGACACCGTGGGCTCGCCCGCCACCTACCGGGCCGCGCTCCTGGCGGTCGGCGCCGTGACGGCGGCCATTGACGCCGTCTTCGACGGGACGGCGCAAAACGCCTTCTGCGCCGTCCGCCCGCCGGGTCATCACGCCGAGCACGATCGCGCCATGGGCTTCTGCTTCTTCAACAACGTCGCCATCGGGGCGCTCCATGCCCGGCAACGCCGCGCCGTGTCCCGCGTCGCGATCGTGGACTGGGACGTTCACCACGGCAACGGCACCCAGAACGCGTTCTACGCCGATCCTTCCGTGCTCTACGTCAGCACGCATCAATTCCCGCTCTATCCCGGCAGCGGACGCCGAAGCGAAACCGGGGAAGGACCCGGACTCGGGTTCAACCTGAACATCCCGTTGGCCGCGGGCTCCACGGATACCGACTATCTCGCCGCCTTTCGCGACGAAATCCGCCCGGCCATCGCCCGGTTCAAGCCGGACTTGATTCTCGTTTCCGCGGGATTCGACGGGCATCGGGACGATCCTCTGGCCTCCATGCGGCTCACAGAACAAGGTTTCGCGGACATGACGCGTGAGCTGACCGCCCTGGCCGCGACGCACTGCGGTTGCCGCCTTGTGTCCGTGCTCGAAGGCGGGTATCATCTGCCCGCGCTGGCGGCCGCCGTGAGCGCCCATATTGCCGCCTTGTTGGAAGCGTCCGCTTGAAGATCCACAGCTTGGAAATCGCTTGAGCGGGCGGGCGGGCATCGCGTAATATGTGGATTTAAGGGCGATCCGTCATTCGGTGAAAGAAAGGAAACGGTCATGAACTACACGTTGTCGAAAGGATTCACGATGGTGGCCGGTGGTCTGTTGCTCGGGCTCAGCGCCCCGGCGGCCGAGCAGGCCGGAAGCTTTGTGGTGGTCAAGATCCAGGACATGGAACGGAAAGCCACGTACGAATGCATGAGCGGTGACGACTTCAAGACGCTGGAGAAGACCCTTCAGTTGGAAGACCGTTATTTCCATGAAGCCGTGCAACAGGCGGCCAAACAGTGGCGCGACGACGAGGCGAATAAGGGTATTCCTTTCATGGGAGGCAGGCTTTCGCCCCGGCGGATTGTGGGCTCGCCGGAACGATTCAGCAGCCAGGAAAAAGCGGACAAGCAATTGAACGTCTACCTCGATCGCGATCAGAAGAAGGGCTCCGGACATGCCAAAAGCGCGACGAACACGAACAAGAGCAAAGATCAGGCCGACAAGGATAAGGACCGGGAAGCCAGCATCAGCCGCGCGGAGGAACTCGTCAAGGCGCGCCTCGACGAATTGGTTGCCGCGAAATTAGGAACGGCTCCGGCCGCTCCGGCCGCCCCAGCCGCTCCAGCCGCGGGTGGAGCTCCAGCGGCTCCGGGCGGAGCCCCGGCGGCCCCGGGCGCGAAGCCCGCCGCCGCGGCGAAAGACGCCGTGAAGAAAGCGTTGTGATGTATCTCGATTTCTATAAGTTACGCGAGCATCCGTTCAACGTCACCAGCGACCCCGGCTTTCTCTTTCTGAGTCCCACGCACACCGAAGCGCTGAATCATCTCCGCTACGGCATCGAGCAACGAAAGGGCTTTCTGGCGATCACCGGCGAAATCGGCTCGGGCAAGACGACCCTCTGCCGGGCGCTCGTGAACCACCTGGACTCCAGAACCAAGGTCGCGCTAATCCTCAACTCCGTCCTGCCCGAAACCCAGCTTCTGGAGGCCATTGTCGAGGATTTCGGCATCGTTGCCGAGAGGCGCACCAAAGGCGCGCTCATCAAGAAAATCAACCATTTCCTTCTCGAACAGGTCTCCCGCGGCCATAACGCCGTGCTGATCATTGACGAAGCCCAGAACATGCGATCGTCCACGCTCGAGACGGTCCGGATGCTCTCGAATCTCGAAACGGAGAAGGAGAAGCTGCTCCAGATTGTCCTGGTCGGCCAGCCGGAGCTCAGGGATAAGTTGAACGCGCCCGAACTGGTCCAGTTGAAACAGCGCATCGCTGTGCGGTTCCACATCCGGGCGCTCAATCGGGACGAATCCGGGGACTACATCCGGCACCGGCTTGCGGTGGCGGGTTCGTCCGATCACGTGCTGTTCGAAGGGGGCGCGATTGACGCCATCCACGCGTACGCCGGAGGCATACCCAGACTGATCAACATTGTGGCGGATCGCGCGCTTCTCAAGGGATTCGTGGACGAGATTTCCACGATAGACGCCGAGCACATCCGTAAGAGCATTGAGGAAATTGAAGGCGAGTCGTTGGGGGAGCCTGAACGGGCATGAGTACGATCAGCGACGCCCTGAAAAAAGCGCAGGAGACGCGAATAGCCGGCGCCGGGAGACCGTGGCCATCGGATTCCGGAACCTTGCCGCCGCCGCTCGCCGGGAAGACGAACGCGCCGCGGGACGGCGGAAAGACGAAGGCGGCGCTGGCGGCGATTCTGATCGCGGGGCTGGTCTTCGCGGCGGGATTCCTGCTCGTGTTTCACCCGGGGATCCTCCCCTCCCGGAATGGGCCGACGGTCAAGCCGCTGCCCGCGCTGCCGGCGCCCGGCGTTGCGCCAACAAGGCCCCCGGCCGAGTTCGCGCCGCCGCCGGCCGCCGGGCCGGTGGTCGCCCTTTCTTCCTCGAAGACGGAGGCCTCCGCCGTGGCGAAGGCGGACGGGGCGGCCCTTCCGCCGGCGGCCGCTCAGGACGCCCAGGCCGCCGCCAGGGTCGAGCCGTCCCCCGTTCCGGCTGCCCGGAACTCCCCGCCGGCCGATGCACCGCAACTGAGCGGCATCTTTTATTCGGAGCAAAACCCGATCGCCATTCTGAATGGCGCCTCCCTGAAGGAAGGGGAGAAGGCCGGCTCCTGGCAGGTCGTCAAGATCCGGCTTGAAAGCGTAACGGTTCGCTCCGGCGGCGGCGAAGACGTCGAGATCCGGATGAAATGAGAACGGCGGAGGATTGACGAGCCCGCGTCTCGTGCTATCGTCGGGCGGTGAAAAGATGAAAGGACTCGGATGATGAACCAGGATTCTCTCGATCTTCTTACGAAACTGATCGGAACGGCCAGCCCCTCGGGTTTCGAATGGGGGATTCAAACCGTGCTGCAAAAGCGCATGAAGGAGTACTGCAACCAGGCGCGGATGGACGTGCATGGCAACGTGATCGGCGTCATCAACCCCGCGGCGCCGCTGCGCGTGATGCTGTCCGGCCACTGCGACGAGATCGGTTTCATGGTCACGCATATTGACGACAAGGGCTTCGTCTATTTCGCCGCCGTGGGCGGCGTGGACCCCGCGGTCGCTTCCGGCCAGCGGATCAGGGTCCACACGGCCAAGGGCGCGGTCTTCGGCGTGATCGGGCGAAAGCCGGTCCATTTGATGGAGGCGGAGGAAAAAGGCAAGGCGATGAAGCTGCACGAGATGTGGATCGACATCGGCGCGAAGAACCGGAAGGACGCCGAGCGCCACATTTCCATCGGCGACTATGCCACGACCGACGTCGGACTGGAGCGGATGAAGAACAACCTGGTCGCCGGCCGCGGATTCGACGATCGGGCGGGCGCGTTCGTGGTGGTGGAGACGCTGCGCAAACTCAAGGGCCGCAAGCTCGGCGTGGCCGTTTACGGCGTGACCAGCGTGCAGGAGGAAATCGGCTTGCGGGGCGCCCAGACCAGCGCCTACGGCATCGATCCCCACGCCGGGATCGCGGTGGACGTCGGATTCGGAACGGACTTCCCCGGTTCGGAGCCCAAGCGCATGGGCGAATGCAGCCTAGGCAAGGGGCCCACGTTGCATCGCGGCCCGAACATCAACCCGATCCTCGGGCGGATGCTGGAAGACACGGCGAAACGCCGGAAGATTCCCTTTCAGATGACGGCCGAACCCCGCGCCACCGGAACGGACGCCAATGCGATTCAAGTGAATAAATCCGGTGTGGCCGCCGCTCTCGTGAGCGTGCCGAATCGCTATATGCATACCCCCGTGGAAGTCGTTTCGCTGGACGATCTGGACAACGCCTCGACGTTGCTCGCGCACTTCCTGGCGGAATTGAAACCCGACCAGAAGTTCATTCCGGGGGGCTGACGGCCGGGATCAGTCGGTAAACCGGTACTTCAGGATGCACCAGAAGGCGCGCACGCCGTCTTTCCACGTGATCTTCTTTCCTTCTTCGTAAGAGCGGCCGTAGTAGGAGACGGGCACTTCGTAGATGCGCCATTTGCCCCGCGCGACCTTGGCGGTGATTTCCACCTCGAAGCCGAACCGGTCTTCCTGGAGTCGAAGGGATTGCAGCACGTCGCGGCGGAAGACCTTGTAGCAGACTTCCATGTCCGTGAGGTTGAGGTTCGTCATCATGTTCGAGAACAGCGTCAACAGCCGGTTTCCGATGGAATGCCAGAAGAACAGGACGCGATGGGAGCCTCCCCCCAGGAACCGGGACCCGAAGACCACGTCGGCGCGGCCTTCCATGATGGGCTTCAGAAGCACGGGATAATCGAGGGGATCGTACTCCAGATCGGCGTCCTGGATGATGACAACGTCGCCCGTGGCGGCGGCGAACCCCGTGCGAAGGGCCGCCCCTTTTCCGCGATTCACGGAGTGGTATTCGACTCGCCAGGCGGGATGCTCAACGGCGAGCTTTTTCAACTGCTCGCGGGTTCCGTCGGTCGAGCAGTCGTCCACCACGACCAGTTCCTTTTGAATGCCGGGATTCAACCCGTCCACCAGTTCGAGAATCCGGCGGATGGTGGCGGCTTCGTTATAGACGGGAATGACGACAGACAGTTTCATGGTTGGCGCCCCGCGAATCGCCGTCTTATGTACCGGACTCCAGCCTTCCGGACAAGCCTCTTTGCGTCCATTGTCGCTGCGTCCGCCGGCCGCGCTCGGGCTTTCGCGGACTACACGGGTTTTCCGCACGAGGGGCAGAACCGTGCCGGCTGGGTTACGGCGCCGCCGCAGCGGGTGCAGGTGACGGACGGCGGACGGGCGGGCGGCGCCGATTCGTCCGCCAGCAGGCGGCCGCAGAACCTGCAGTACTTGCTGCCGCCGTCATCCAACACCCCGCACCCCGGGCAGTGGACCGGCGCGGCACGCGGTTCGGACGGAGGCGCGACCCGGCGGGCGAGCGCGTCGCCCGCTTGCCCGAAGAGGGGTGGAGCGCCGGCGAGAATTCCGACGATCGCGAGGACGGCCGCCCCAAGACAACCAAGCCGGATGACGGTGAACGGCCATGTGGCCGCCGTGAGAGCGACGGCCAGCGGCTCGAATCCGCTCATGACGATTCCGTAGAGAAGGCACACGTAGATCAACAAGATCGCGTTCTGCGCCACTTTCGCGGCCGCCGTTTCAAGCGGGACCGTTGAAGGCCCGCCCAGGAAAACCGACACCACGGCCTGTCGCAGCAGGCGCGACGCGTGCCGGTAAACGAAGATCAGGACACCCGCCATGCCCAACGCCATGGCGAACCGGAGCAGCAGGACGATGGTCATGCGGCCGAACAGCAGGAGGTCGGCGCCGGGCAGGTAGCCCAGAAGACCGGACACGATCAGCATCAAAAAGAGCGTAAGCCCCTGTTTGATGACGGCGGATACGTCATTCCGAAACTCCGGGATTCTCGATACCGTTTCCATGATAGCCCCTTGCCGCGTGCGTCGCTCTATTGGACTCAAGCAACGAAACTGTTATTCTCTTCCGCCCATGCAACAGACGCAAGAACAACTCATCGCTTTGTCGTGGTATCGCGGTCATCAGCGAAGAAGAAACGCTTGCGGCGAAAGTAGGAAAAGGCGACGCTGGGTGGGTCAAAGGGTGTCAGGGTTTTTCAGCGGAATCGACATTCAACATTTGGAAGATGGTGCGTGGAAGAAATGACCTCGACAAGCGGCCATTAGATGAAAGCAGCCAGTCGGAGGCGGCGGCTCGGTAGAAATGATGAAGGATGAAGGTTGAATGCAGAACGGCGGAGCGACAGAGGTCGGAGCGGCAGAGCGGCCGCAATGACGAATGAGGAATGGCGAATGACGAAGCGAGGGGGCGGGAAGACGGAGTCTATTGATCACATGAAGACGATCCTCTGCATCGGAGCGGGCTACGTGGGCGGGCCGACCATGGCCATGATTGCCCGGAAGTGCCCGGAATACAAAGTCCACGTCGTGGATATTGACGCCGCGCGCATCAAGGCCTGGCAATCGGACAACCTGCCCATCTACGAGCCCGGTCTCAAGGAATTGGTCAAGGCCTCGTTGAACCGAAATCTCTTCTTCTCCACCGACATCGCCCGGGGCATCGCGGAGGCGGATATCATCTTCGTCAGCGTGAACACGCCGACCAAGACGTTCGGCCAGGGCGCGGGCCGGGCCGCAGACCTCCAGTATTGGGAGAAGACCGCGCGGGAGATTCTTGCCCACTCCAAGTCGGACAAGATTGTGGTGGAAAAAAGCACGCTGCCCGTGCGAACCGCGGAGGCCATGGAACGCATCCTGCGGTCCGGCCGGCCGGAGGCGAAATTCGAGGTCCTGTCCAATCCCGAATTTCTGGCCGAGGGAACGGCCATGAAGGACTTGGAAAATCCCGACCGCGTGCTCGTGGGAGGCCATGACACCGAAACCGGCCGCCGGGCGGTCAAGGAACTCGTGGACATCTACGCGCACTGGATTCCCCGTGACCGCATTTTGACCGCCAGTGTCTGGTCAAGCGAACTGTCCAAGCTCGCGGCCAACGCGTTTCTGGCCCAACGCATCAGTTCGATCAACAGTCTCTCCGCGCTTTGCGAAAGCACAGAGGCCGATGTGGCGGAAGTCGCCCGGGCCATCGGCATGGATCAGCGCATCGGCTCGCGATTCCTGCAGGCCAGCGTCGGATTCGGCGGGTCCTGCTTCAAGAAGGACATCCTCAACCTCGTGTATCTCTGCGAACACTACGGGTTGCACGAAGCCGCCGCCTATTGGGAGCAGGTCGTGCGGATGAACGAGTACCAGGAAGACCGGTTCGTTCGCCGGATGATCGCCGCCATGTTCAATACCGTGGCCGGCAAGCGGATCGCGGTATTCGGATTTGCGTTTAAGGCCGACACCGGGGACACGCGCGAAAGCCCCGCGATCCGAGTGGTCCGCGAGTTGGTGGAGGAGCGGGCCTCCGTGGTGGTGTCCGATCCCAAGGCGCTCGCGAATGCCCGCCGGGATCTGGCGGATATCGCCGACCGCGTGGTCTTTGACGAGGACCCGCTCAAGGGGGCGGCGGGCGCGCACGCTCTGGCAGTCCTGACCGACTGGGCCGACTATGCCCGCCTCGACTATGCCCGGATTTTCGCGGGAATGGTCAAGCCCGCGTTCGTCTTCGATGGCCGCAACTGCCTGGATCACCGCCGCCTCTTCGAGATCGGATTCAACGTCTATCCGGTCGGGAAGCGGCCGCTGTCGCATCTGTGAACACACTCACGGTCGTCTTATTCGACATCGATGGAACCCTGCTCGACCTGCGCGGGGCGGGACGCCGCGCCTTCGTGCAAGCGATCGAGGCCGTGTTCGGCTGGCGGGACGACATTGCCTACGTCAACTTCGCGGGCAACACCGACCTCAACGTCCTGCAACAAGTCCTGCAGGCGCATGGCCGCCCGGTCACGGACGAGGACTGCGACCGTTTCTTCCGCCGGCTTCCCCTCGAACTGGAAGGCGCGGCGGCGGGCGCCGAACTGATTCTCTACCCCGGCGTCCGGGAGTTGCTGGAAACGTTGTCGGCGCGCGACGACGTTGTGCTTGGGCTCGTGACCGGGAATATCGAGACGTGCGCGCGGATCAAGCTCCGGCAGTTCAACCTGCACGGACATTTCGTTCTGGGCGCGTTCGGCGACGACCATGCCGACCGCAACGAGATCGCACGGCTGGCGCTCGACAGGATACGCGCGAGCCTGCCGCGTGGCGCCACGATCCGGCGTGTGACACTGGTGGGCGACACGCCGCTGGACGTGGCGGCGGCGAAAGCGATCGGGGCGACCTGTATTGCTGTCGCCACCGGAAAATTCAACGCTGCTGCCCTGCGGTCAGCCGGCGCCGATCATGCCTTGGATACGCTGGCCGACACGCCGAACGTGCTGGCGCTTCTCGGGTTGAGATCGCCTCATTGACACCCTTTCGGTGCAGATGTAATGCTTACATCATGATCAGGACACAGATACAATTGCCCGACGCTCTCTATCGTGAGGTTAAGCGCGTTTAACGTGAAAGATTTTTAAGGGTGTGGCTTCAAGAAAGGTCTGGAATCCGCTGAGTGCGTAGAGCCCTCGCCATGGGACTGCAGGACTGTCTATCCCCGCTATTCTCATTTTAGCCGCCGGCGGCGGGAAGGTTTCGAGACCTCAACCCTTCCCGCCCTACAGGTTGCGCTATCCATGTGTTTCCTGTAGGGCGCGAAGGGTCGCAGACCACATTTGTTGGCTCAAGAATCACTGTGCGGCGCGCGAACGCCTTAACCGCCACACAAGAAGCAACGCGACCGGCAGGAGCCATAGCACGCCGGGTTCCGGAGACTTGACGCTCTCTTCGAATTCCAGCGCGTGATGGGCTTTCAAGGCCTGCTTCTGCCGCGCGCTCAGGGTCTTTTCCTGGGCGGTGTTCTCCACGACGATGTAGGACGTGAACGGGCACAGGATTCCGGCCATGCGGCTGCGCTCGACGAGATCGGGCAGGTTGTCATCGAGGGAAGCGGGATCGCACTGCGCAGTGCGGCTGTCGAGCAGCAGGCGCAGGCCGGTGGCGTAAGTGGAATCAGCAAGGGGCACGGGTGCGATCGGCAAAGGCGTGAAGGCGCCGGTGTCAGGGTCATAGACTTCCAACGATCGTGCTCTTTGCCCACCCGCGGAGCGGCCGGGCCACCCCTGCAAATCAATCAACGCACTGGCCGCCTCGGGTGGTATGGCCGTCGTCTGCCCGGCAGCGCGGAAGAGCACTACGGGCGCGGGCGGTTCGAGTCCGGCGGCCGGTTGCACGGAGCCATCAACCCAGGACACACGGTCGAGGTGGTCGGTGGACCAGAGATAGTAGGCGGGAACGTCGGGCGTCAACCGGCCGAACGGCCGCAAATCGAGCGTCTTGACCGGCGTCGAACCGGGCGCTGGAATCACGACGAAGATGGGCACGGTGGCGCCCCCGGCGGGGACGTCGAGCAACCGTCGGGCGATCGCGCGGTCGGGGGCGAAGCCGCCAACGGCCGGTAAGTCAGCCGGCGCAAGAGCCCGTTTTGCGGCTTTGTCTGGGCTTTGCGCGCCTAAATCCGCGTCGTCCGATTCAAGATTCGCGAACGTCACCCGGCACCGGCCGCCGAGTCGCGTTGCGGCCTCGCAGAGGGCCGGCGGGATCGCAACCGCGTTGGTGGCCGCGGCGGAACGATCCAGGATGAAGCGTACGATGGGCGTCCGGGTGGTGCGCGGCATCCGGTTCAAGGCGGCGCCGGGGACCACGGCGGCGTCAGCCTTGGCGACCAGGCACACGGCCGAGGGTTCACTGTTCACTGTCGGCCGATGTTGTTCCGGCGCGAGTTGGAGTGAGGTGCTGTTGATCGTGAGGGTTGGCGCCAGCGTGGCCGGGCCCATGAACTCGATCCAGACGGTGCGCGTTTCGTTGGATGCAAACGGGAATACACTGAGCTTCAGCGAACCGTTGCCCTCGTCGACGAGCAGGCCCGGATCGCGGCGCGTGTAGTCGCGGATCATGTGATAGACCCAGAGGGCGGTCTTTCTTTCGACGATCGAGCCGGGCTTGCGTTTGCCGGCCACGTCCAGCCAGAACCCGGACACCAGAACGCCGTCGGGCAGCGTCAGCGTGCCCTCGAATTCCGAGTTGGCGGGACCGGCGTTCGCGAGTTCCAGTTTCACGGTAGACCGCGCCACTCCGTTCGAGGCTGCGTGAGCGTCGAGCACGGGCGGACGAAGCGTTACGTTGCGTGGCGGCAGGGCGCGGTTGGCGCCCCCCCAATGGGTTAGGGAGCGCGGGGCGAGGAAGAGGCTGAAGCGATCGGACTTCTCCGGGCGGGGTGCAGGTTTTCCGAGCAAAGCGCGGGACAGGGTTTCCATCTTGTCGTCCGGCAGGACCATGCCCTCGAATACGAACTGGTTGTAGGCGTCGGTCAGGAAGGGCAGGTAGATGCCGTCTTTCATGTTGCGCAGGCCGTCAAGCGCGCACGCCACGGCGCGGGCGTTGAGCGAAACGCGCGACTGGCGGAGGTCGGGGCTGAAGACCGCATTCATGGCATCGGTCAGGGCTTGGCGATCCAGGTAGGCGCGGCCGGCGAAGACCGCGGGCAAAGTGGCGAGCCCGGCCAGGAACAGGATTAACACCGATAATCGGCCGAAGTGTGAGGCCAGGGCGGTGGCATCGGCCTCCAGGCGGCGGGTGTGAATGACGAAGAGGACGGTTGGCGCCAGGATCAGGAAGCCGGCGCCGCCGGCGAGCATGGCGAGCAGCGAGAGAGGCATGAACGGCAAGAAGACGATGAAGAAGTAGAGTGTGAACATATAGAGCGCGCTGCGCGCCCACCAGGTCAGCGCGGCGAGGCCGGCGTGGCGGGGCAGGGGCACGATCAGCACGAGGCCGTTCAGGACGGCGAGGACGTAGATTCCCGCCGACTGGAAATCGCAGGGGAACGGAATCTTGATGTTGAGCAACAAGCCCAATACGGGAAACAGCAGGCCGGACGCCGCGGTCAGGGCAGTCGTCCCCCACGGCTTCTCGGAAAGCCAGGAGTAGAGGAAATAGAGCAGGCGCAGAAAAGCCATCATCACGAGCACGGTTGAAGTGGCGAAAAACACGATGGCCACCATTTCCGCCGACCCGTGGAAACAATGACGCAAGATCAAGTCGGCCACGTGGAAGAGCACGTACCAGACCAGCGGGATGGCCACGAACATCAGGAAGGAGAGGCCGATATCGGCGCCGCGCCGGAAGGGCAGTTCGAGGCAAGCGAGACGCAAGCCGCAGTAGAACAGGGCCGGCATCACGAGGGCGAACTGGTAGAAAACGATTTCCGTCTGGGGCAGCATCCAGTCGGCGACCGTGCGCGGCCAGACGTGGTCGAAGTGCGTCAGGAACAGCCAGAGATAACCGATGTTGAGCAGCAGGCCGGCCAGGCAGACCGGGAGCGCGACGGGCCGCTTCATCCAGCGCGGCACGAGCCAGGTGGCGAGTCCGGCCGCGAACAGGCCGAGCCCGGCCGCGCCGAGCCCGGCCGCCGTGCCAGCTTGCTCGACCGTCGCCTCGCCGGAGGCCAGGCCCCAGGCGCGGAGATTGAGCAGCAGCAGGGCGGCCTGGGGGATGACCCATAGCCAGAGGATCATCAGGGGTTGCTTGATGCGGTCGGGCAGGAGCGAAGCGCGGGGGGATGTATTCATGGTTGATGGTTGATGGTTCACGGATGGCGGTTAGGGTTCAGGAGAGATGGTTGATGGTTGAGGGTGGCGGGAGCCCGCCCGAAGAGGGGGCGCGGGCAGATTCGTTCGTTTCGGATCGGGTGGCGAAAAACCACTGATCCGCGAGCGCGCCGGCCAGCAGGAAGCCTGAGAAGACGACGATGCCGACGGCGAGGTGGACGCCGGGATGGAAGGAGGGCGAAAGTGATGCGTGAGCCCATAGGGCCGCATGCCAGCCCAGCACGATGCGGGCCGTGTTGGCGGCAAGCGTGGTCAGGTACGCGAGGACCAGTGAGCCCAGTAC
>Ga0182021_10001585_pt1 | contig 26264 bp, 20 predicted proteins | sample 612E3MmetaG_FD_120493 | JGI IMG/M metagenome (GOLD analysis project Ga0182021, IMG submission 120493) | Permafrost microbial communities from Stordalen Mire, Sweden - 612E3M metaG (Illumina Assembly) | ecosystem: Environmental > Terrestrial > Soil > Wetlands > Permafrost | place: Sweden...
CAGCGAACGCAATCCCCAGCAGGGAACGAAGGTGATTCGCACGCGCGGACCTGCCAAGCGACCCATAACCCGACGTGGATACCCACCACTTCCCCGAGGAGGCTCGCGAGAACAATTAGCACCACCTGCCGAGTTCTCGCGAGAACAGTGGGCCTCTGAACGGGGACAACACTGGGCGACCCGTCTCTACTGTTGGTCCGAAGAATTGGACCGTCTGAGGTGGGCAGAAGACCTGCCCAACCTGCCATATTTCGGAGAGGACAAGCCCAAGCCCAAGAATCCGGTTCGCCGAAGAGAGCTGGGGCGAGTCTTTGCGGCCGTGGCCAACATCCTCGACGACAGTAGGGCCGCAACTCTCTTGAAGCACGAACGAGACCGCTTCGATGTCGAGTGTGCGGTCACCTTTGCAGAAGAAATGCTACGCCGGATAGCGGCCAAGATGCAGGAAGAGCCGTCCCCGAAGGCCGAATACGCCGCAGAGGTTGCAATCAAGGAGTACGCCGGGAAAGTGACGCTCACCGATGGCCGTGGTCACTATTTTCCCGCTGGTGATGTCTCGCCATTTGACCGAATGGTCGTGCGCCTCGCCGTCCGCGAGCTAGACCGTCTTGGCTCTCACCGCCTGGCCCTAGCAGACCCGCGCACTCCCTTCCGAACGCTCGCCAGGGCGATCGCGGCCGAAGTGCTCGATTTGCCCGAACACACAGTCAGGCGTCTGCTGCGCTAAATCGCCTGTGAGAATGGCGCAGCGAAACCGCACGTTTCGCCGCAAGCGGCTTCAGAGTCGTGGGCACGATGCTCACGCATCGGAACCACCGGCCCGTCTGGTACGAGCACCTGTTCAAACCGCTGAGGAGAACCAGAGCGAAACACAATCTTTCTCTGTAGAGGTAAAGCCCATGCCCCAGACCACTTGTCCCTGCGGCCCTGCACGCTTTTTGAGCCGGCGATCCGGCCCAACGAGAATGCGGGCCATGACGAACAGAAAGCGCATCCCACGACGAAAACGGGAACGAACGCAGATCGCCAACCCTCGGTGGCGTTGGTTGATCTCGCCCCTGACCGCGATCGTCGTCGCCATTATCAAAACCCTCATGGAACGATGGCACAGGTAGCCAGGGCCTCTGGCGGGGCCAGGGCGGTCTGAAGCAACCTCGGCCGCCCATGGCCGACAATAGGGAGTGCTGCCTTCAATGTTCGACGTGGGGTGCGACCTGCTCCGCATGGCCGGCCTGGCCCTGGCGGCCCGGGGCTTCGAGCCTCTGGGGAAGAACCTCCTGTGCCTCGGCGTGGAGCTGATGGAAGACGCCGCCTGGGACATCGAGCCCACCCGCTGGCCGACGTCGCCGAATTAGGCCCCGGCCATAAGGCTAGTGCTGGAACCGTGGTCGAATGACCAAATGAAGTTTCCTCGAATCGGTAGCAAGCATGAAGCGCGATGCTTTTTTGATAAGAGTCCGAGGGCACCGGCCGCCTCAAAACGCGCGGCCGGGGAGTCGGACGAGGCCGAGGCGAGAAGCCGGCATCGGTCCGCCCCTAATCTTCTCTGTATGAGCAAAGTAGCCAAACTTGAAGATGCAGTGGAACCCTCGATCCTTCGGCGTCCCGCCCGGGCAGGGGCGGTTTTTGAGAATAGCTGCCGGAGCCCGGATGCTCGGCGTATGAACACCAAGAGAAGGCGTCGCAACATCGCGAGACGGCCCCAGCAGAAACCTGGTCAGATCGCCACCCCTCGGTCACGCTGGTGGCTCGCGCCCCTGACCACGATCGCCGTCGCCGTCGTCAAAGCCTTGATCGAGCACTGGCCATGGTCCAGGTAGTCACCGGCCGGTTCTGGGCGTGGTCGCCGCCGGCCTCGAAAACCATGGCCAGGCTCACGGACGGGGCCGTGGCGAGGCGTTCGCAGCGCGAGCCGAGGGTAGGGGGCTCACCGGACGCCGGCCCACCTGGCGCGAGCTGGGCGGTCCTCCGTTCAGGGTGAACTCGTCGTTGCTAGTGTGCCCAGCAGCATGGAGCGCAGCGTGCGCAGCATCCCCGGGCTCCGATCGCGGAGCTTCACCGATTTCTGCCGAGGTGGCCGCCGGGGCGTCTTCATCGGGCAAGCGTGCCTGAAATCTCGCGCCCCAGCCAATTATCCACGCGAGGGGAAGCCGACCATGGCGCGAGAGCGCCGGCCCGGCTGGCGCGAGCCCATGTTGCCGGCGGCCTCGAAACCGGCGTCCAGGGCCTCCGGCGGGGCGTTCGAGGCGCCTGGCGTCAAGCTGCCCACGAGCATGAGCAGGTGGTCGGGGTCGCGGCGTCGGGCGCGGGGGTGAGGTTCCCAGAGTAGAACGGTAATCTTCTCTGTATGGAAAATAGTAGCAAAATTGAACTAGATGCTTTGGAACCCTTGATCCGCATGTGTGCCACCGGCGCGGCCGAGTCCCACAGAACGGAGCTGCTGCGCGACTTGCGTGGCCAGCTCGCGAGGACGGAAGATCCCGAGCTGCGAACTCGAATCGCCGGCGCCATCAAACGGGCCAGCGGTGGGCTGGAGGAAGAAGACCTCGAACCCAACTCCGCAAAGTTTGAAGGAAAGCTCTAGCTCCATCCGTCGAGAAAATCGCCTAGACGCAACCTCGGCCGTTCGCGGCCGACAATGAGGAATGCTGCCCTCGATGTTCGACGTGGGGTGCGACCTGCTCCGCATGGCCAGCCTGGCGCTGGCGGCCCGGGGCTTCGAGCCTCTGGGGAAGAACCTCCTGCGCCTCGCTATCGAGCTGGTGAAGGGCGAGGCTGACGCCGAAAACAGGCGCTTAGCCCACTGGCGAAGCCGTGACGGGCAGTTCGCGAACTGACCCGAGGGTAGGGACCTGGAAGGCGCCGCCCAGTCCGCCGCGCCCTGGCCCAGAAAGCTGGCCGCTCGGATCGGCGCCATCCGGGACTTAGTCACCAAGGCCCCGGCCGCGTGGTCCGTCGAGCAGGTCGCTGGCGCGTTTAAGCCAACCTTAAACGCTACCGCAGCCCGCCGTCCGGCTCGACGCAGCCCGCGCGCGCCGCGCGTTCGAGATGTTCGACGGCCGCATCAAGTCTGTAGAAGACTTGGGTGCCATACTTTGCCGCGAGACCACGAGCGTTGAGATGGTGGGCCATCTCCTTGTCGCAGACCACCACGTCGCAGTATGGCACTGCCACGGCCAAGTGGCCCATGTCGTACAGGTGGTTGATTTTCATGGTGAACTGCTGGTTGCTGACGAAATAGGCGTAGAGCCTTGCCCAGACGTTCCAAGTTGGCAGGTTCTCCGTCATGAACTCCGTTGACCAGAAGTGTTTCGGCGGGTTGGCGAGCATCGCGCTCTCGCCCAGACTGAGCTCCTTGCACGCTTCGAAGACGTGCGCAACGAACTCCCGGTTGGACCCCGAGATGCACTCCTCCTCCATCTGCTGAAGCGACTTTCCATCATTCAGCAAACGAGTCTCGCGCAGCTGTCTGTTGAGTTCGTTCTGTTCGGGGCCACCGCGCGCTGGCTTTGCTTGGTATAGGGACAAGATGTCGCAGATGATCGCGTCGGACCCGAGTGCGGCCCAAACCTCCTTCTCGGCCACCTCGGCCTTTGTCGGATCGAGCGCCTGCCAAGGCGAGAAGTCGATGTCGAGTTCACCGATCGCCTTTACATAGCCGTGCGCGATGGCGATTTGGCTCGGCTCCGGAGCAGGAGATGTGCAGCCGTAGTGGCGAGCGACGAGGAAAGAGACCTCATAGTGTCTCACCGCGTCGAGTGGTCTGAGCACGAAGCCTTGGCTCAAGGTCCGAATCATCGCGGCAAGATCCTGCCGCTGCCTCTCGCTGCCCACCGCGCTGATCTCCATGATGTGAACAACGGAAACCGGCAGGATCAGACGGCCGGAGTTCACCAACTTAATCAGGCGCTGCTCCAAAGACAGGGAGTCCTGCTGATGTGCCTTGGCCAGCGAGACGAGATGGTTGAGGTCAAGGTATGCGACCAAGGGCCGCGTCATGGCTCGATCTTGTGCGGGCACGAACTGGTACGCAAGTGATCGATCTTGCCGGGCGGGCCACGGAGTCGACAGGAAGGCTGTTGCGTTTGGTGTCCAGGCCAATGTCGGCAGGTGAGGGAATTCCCAACATGACTTCCTTGAATTCACCCTCCGCTGGCCAAACCGCGGTAGATGGCAGGGGCTTCCGGACTGGTCGTCATAGAACGCCTCCTTGAGGTGATACTGGTCCACAAACTTTCGACCAGTTGGCGGGAGATGCCGCTCAACCATGCCAATCTTGGCTAGGTTCAGCCAAGAGCGAGATTCTCAATCGTCCGATCCGACCGCCACAGATCATCCATTTTCACCACTTCGTGGACAACCCGTGGGCAACGCCTTGGGGAGGTGGCGCTAGATGATCAAGATGGCTTCCGTCTTGAGCTCTTGCAGACCCCCATTTTCGTCAGCGCGCTAGAAGATGACGGGGCGCTAGGAATCGGACTTCGCGACCCATCTCCACATGTCCTTGACCATCTTATCAGCACCATGCTTCAGATGGCGGGCGTGATGCCCCAATACTACGCTGGCGCCAACGACGCCAGCAAATATCACGCCCGTGCCCACGGCGGCTAGCGCACCTTTGACAACCTTCTGTGCGACAATTGTCTTGTCGGCCATGGCATAGTCCCCTTCCCCATTTCGGGTTTGTTTGATCGCCAAGTGTGTGCGACTCTCCGGCGCGTACCGGGGGCAAAAGTCTAGAAGAGCGACCAAGAATCAAGCGTGACGACTGTGACACGTAGAGGTGACATCTACGTTTCACCAAACAGCGATTGACGTGTGGAACGCATGTAGATCCGGTATTACACGACTGATCAAGAGGTAGCCGGCAGACTCTTCGAGGTCGCCGGAGTCGGCGAGTCTGTTCAACACGGGCAGGTCTGCGGAAGCCCTACCCGTTCGGTAGTCGACACCAGGATAGGCCGGTGACATAGTTGCGGTGGGCAGGGCTACAAATGAGTGATTCAGCGGATCGAACGGAGGATATTGCGAACGTGGGTGCGAAGACGCCGGCGGATACGGCGCGGAGGCGCAAGACCGCCGCCCCCGGGCCGACGGTCTTGCTCTGTGTGGGATCAGGAATGGCGCCGCGCTACCGCCTGAACACCCTCCAAGCGCTCGCTCTGCCCGCGGGGACTCACATCCAATTTCGCTACGACCGCTTGATCCTCGCAGAAGAGCAGATCTTGGAGTTCGAGACTCGAAAGTATCTGGGCAAGGATGTGGTTCTCGGGTACGTCGACTGCACAATCGAGGGACGCAAGATGAATGGCGACGTGTGTCAGGTGATCCCGTATCGGCGTGCCAAACTGGTGACGTCGGACCGGCTCGGCTCGTTCTTCACACTGACCTTCCGTCTCGGCGACTACGCATACGCCCAAGACCTCAAAGCGTTCCAGAATAGGCTCCGACCGACGACCCCGCACTGGATTGAGGGAGAGAAGCGCCCCGTGGGCCACTGGTGCCAGCGCGTTGACCTCGGAGCGAAGGGTGTGGACACGGTCGGAAGCAGTTCGGACTTCGCCCACTGGCAGGCGATCACAGCCCAGTTGGCGCGTCGCGCTGACTTCGAGAACCAGCCGTACTTCTACAAGATCGAGGGGCTGTTCAGGCCGAGATGGCGAAGCCGTCGGGTGAAACCGGAGAGGAACGGCGAGTACAAGCTGCGCTCGAACAACGTCTACGAACTCCGGCTCGCGCACTACGATCCGAACGCCGATGCGCACGCAAAGGCCGAGAATGCGGCGACGGAGATTCCTGCGGAAAACGCCCCGGCGGTGAGTCTGGGTGGCACGGCTGGCGCCGCAGTGCCTGGGCCGCGGACGGAATGGCTGCAGATCGACGTCTCGGCGCCACTCCTCGCCATGAGGACGAGCCCGCGCCTCGCGATCGATTCGCCGTACGACCTGAAGTCAGCCTATTTCAGCACCGGCGACGCAAAGCTGAACGACTACGCCTCGCTTTGGCTGCATCCCGACATGAAGGCGGACCAGCCGCAGGTCGTCCCGGACCTGTTCTTCGGGATCTCGATGAAGACCGGGGTATGGAAGCCGATCTGGCAGGGCTTCGTCATCGGCCTCTCCGTCAGCGGCATGCAACTCATCAGCGCGTTCGCAAAAGGCGGCGTGGAGTACCCGAGGTTGGTCGCCGGGGCGATCATCCTGCTGGGATTCTGCACGGGTTTCTTCGTGTCTTTCAGCCTGCGCAAGCCCCTCTGACGTGCCGCGCTGCGAAATTGGCCCGCGGGACGAAGTTGGTACTGAAATAATGTTCAGTGTATACTACCTCTATATATGACATCATACGTCGAACCGACAATATACCGGCTCCGGGAGCGGCTCGCGGCCGCGTTCTCAGCCTCGACCGCGGTGCCTGGTACGACGCCAGGGGTGCCGAGCGCGGGTCACTGCGCCGCCGTCGCGCTGATAGTGCGCGCCGAATTCGGTGGCGAACTCGTAAGCACGACGTTCGCCGGCGTCAGCCACTGGCACAACAGGGTGCCTACGCCGCGGGGCCCGGTGGACGTTGACCTGACGGGCGACCAGTTCGGCCTCGCTCCGGTGCGCGTCGGCGCCGCCGGCAGCCTCTTCGATGGCGGGAGCGTCCGCCGACTCGACGGCCTGCTGGCCGAGACGATCTGGCGCGCGATCCGGCTCGCAAAGAGTGCCGGCCTCGACCGCCACGCGCGAGAACTACGTCGCGAGTTCGGCGCACGTACCGGCGGCGACCGGCCCGTCGGGAGCCTTTCGCCGTCGGAACCGCACGCGCTCCCGGCGCTGTAACCGTTTCTCCGTGAACTTCCCGAGCGCGGCTGAAACTGGCGGCCAGAATTCCACCACGCCAGCGGCATTTGGTTCATCCACAGCCCCACGTGTCCCCAGCAGTGAACCCATGCCCGCCCGATCGCGATCTTCTGCTCGGGGGTGACCGCCCCCCGAAGAACACCGTCGACAATGTTGTCGACGGTGTTCTTGTATCCCAATTCTGGTGAACAGAAGCAGGTCCAATCGGCTGGCGACGGTCTATTCCTGCTCCACGCGGTAGGCCTCGCTGAACGCGCCGAGCGTGACCATGACCGGGCGCAGACCCGTCCTCCGGATCGCGAGCGAAAGCGCCGACCAGGGGCCAGGACGCGGACGCGGGTACCCGGGTTGAAGTCGATGAGCTTCTCGATCCGAAGCAGCGCATGCGACAACTACCTAGCAACTGTTACGGTGATTGACCATCGGCGACGATGTGCGATACTCTGCACCATCGAGAGACGAATGAGACCCATGTTTCCACGACGCAACGTGCACATCTGAGCAGGACGATGCCGATCGAAATCGAGGGTGTGGTGTACTTTACCGCGACAGATATCCAGCGAGAGTTTGGCGTTGCTCGGCAAACGCTTTGGCGATGGCGGAAGGCCCGAAAGGTCCCGCAAGGGAGACGGTACCGAGACAAGGCGATTGTTTTCACGCGCTCGGAGGTGGATACGATTCGCGAATACTCGAACCGACTCGAACCGGCGGACTCGCCATCACCTCCTCGACAAGGTGATGAGTGAACAACCGCACCTAAGGAGGACGCGTAATGCCAAGGATATCCGTGGCTACGAGGAATCCAATGCGTAGTTCACCTCAGATGGTTCGACAACAGAACTGCTCGATCATTGTGCTCGACAAGTTCATCCAAGCGACGCGCGACTCCGGATACAAGGGCACCGCCAGCGCGCTCTCTGAACTCGTCGACAACTCGATCCAATCGGGTGCCACCCGAATCACGATCTCAGTGATGGCCAAGGCGAGCGACGATGAGGAGAGGACGATCGAGATCTCTGTGCTCGACAATGGCTGTGGGATGGACCCAGCCACGCTTTGTCAAGCGCTTCGCTTCGGTGGTAGCACACGATTCGGCGATCGTCGCGGACTCGGACGTTACGGCATGGGCCTACCCAATGCGTCCCTGAGCCAGGCGCGGAGAGTCACCGTCTACTCCTGGCGCAAATCCCCCCGTGCAGACAGTGGGACGCGTCGTGGGCGAGAACTTCGCGTGTACTCCTCGTACCTTGATGTCGATGAGATCGTGCGCGGCGGAATGCTGGAGGTGCCCGATCCCCAGCTTGAAAAGACCCCGCCACGCGAATGCGCAGAGTCCTCTGGAACACTCGTGTGTTGGTCCCGATGTGACAGGCTAGACAATCGCCGAGTTTCGACCATCGTTCGGAAGCTCGAGGCCGAGTTGGGGCGGAGGTTTCGCCACTTTGTCTGGAAGGGATTGCGCATCACTATAAATGGCGACACGCTCGAGGCGTTTGATCCCCTCTACCTCAACCCGAAGGCGGAGATCTCTGGAGCTCAACTGTTTGGCGAGGAGATGCGCTTCGAGGTCCGCGCCGACGCTGAGGACGTGCGGAAGACGGGGTGGGTGAGTGTCCGGTTCACAGAGCTGCCGGTCCACGCGTGGCACAAGCTTTCGAACGACGAGAAGCATCGCATCGGCCTCTCCAAGGGCGCAGGTGTCTCGATCGTCCGCAACGGCCGCGAGGTGGACTATGGCTGGTTTTTCATGGGCAGCAAGCATCGCGAGAACTATGACGACTGGTGGCGGTGCGAAATTCAGTTCGATCCCGTCTTGGACGAAGCGTTTGGTATCACCCACACGAAGCAGCAGATTCGGCCGCAGGCCCATCTATTGGAAGCGCTCACGCCGGACCTGGAGGCGACAGCACGCGCGCTAAATGGGCGCGCACGCAAGGCCCACCTCGCTGCGAAGGCAAGTCAGCGATTCTCTGAGGCGGAGCGCATCGCCAACGAACGCGATCACCTACTCCGTCCTTTACCGCACAGCGCCGACCCCGCGGCAAAAGCTCTGATGAGGGAGTTGGAGGAGAGCCACCCCGCCCTGCGCGAAAAAAGCGGCGAGAATGATCATTACAACATCGTCGAGCACATGGTGAAGGACACTTCGTTCTACACGCTTGCCCACGACGGCGATCGACTCGTTCTAGTTCTCAACCCCGAGCACCCCTTCTACCGAGACATCTACAAGCCGCTCTCTGAAGGCGAGGCCCCGCGCGACCCGCAACTCTGCGCGAAGCTCGAACTACTCCTCCTCGCGGCTGCGCGAAGCGAGGCGACCACGCGCGGGAAAGTGCCCGCGCTCGCGAAGCATCGTCTTGAGTGGAGTAACACCCTGGCCGCGTTCCTGAACGACAAATGACCAACGCGCCTGACACTTCTTGGACCGTGCTAGAGCCGTCGCTTCCGACCAAGGCGTCACACGACGCCTTCGTGATGCATGCGCGCGCGCTCGCGAAGGTGCACCTCGACGAGCGCGGCGACGAGGTCCTCGAAAAGCTTCGCACCGAGTTTGTCGCAGAGGTTAGGGCGTCGCGCCGAGCTGACCGACAGGCACTTCTCGCGGCCGGGCTGGTGGTGGGTGACCTTGTGGCCCAGGGGTGGATCCTCCGCGTGCGCAGCAAGCGCGTGGACATCAGGCCACCGGAGCCCGTCACCGACAGGGTTGCGGAGAAGGCGCGCATCCGTCGACAGGAACTCGTCAAGCGCAACGCGCAGCTCAGAAAGCCATCAGTGCAGCGGTTCTTGGAGTCGATGGAGCGCCAGCGGCTGCACAGCGGTCAGTACGTCTCGATTTACTCGCTCATGCGCGACGGGCGCGAACTCGCCGAAGGACTGCGAGAGGCGCGCATGCACCTCAGCAACGGGTGGGCCGACGCGCTCTCCAGCCTGGTCGACCCGTACCTTGAGTTCGTCACGTCGGAGGACGCCACCTGCACGCACACTGGGCTGCGCCTCATGGACGTGTGGCGCTACTTTCGCCACACGTGGACGAACCAGTATACGAGCGTACCCGGACGGACGATGATGTTCCTCGTCCGCGACCGTGCCGCCGCCAACCACCCGGTGATGGGGATCGGTGCGCTGAGCAGCCCCATCATGCAGATCCGCGAGCGTGACTCCTGGATCGGGTGGCACCCCGACACCTTCCTTGAACGGGTGCGCCGCGAGCCAACGCGGGAGTTGGCGAAGTGGCTCGTCGCTACCCTCGACGTTGCTATCGACGAGATATACGTCGCCGATCTGATCGAGGACAAAGTCCTGTCGACGCGCGACCTCACGACCCCATCCGACGCCGCGCTTGACCGGTTATTCAAGGAGTGCACGGAACAGCGCCGGCTGCATCACCGCTACGCACGCTCTCGGGACCTCAAGCAGAAGCGCGCTGCCCTCTCGGGGGACGAGTACTGGATCTCGCGGGCCCGAACGCACCTGTTCCGCAGCAAGCGCGCGCTCGCGCTCGCGACGTATTTGCGCGCACGTGCGGTCATGAATGAGGCGTTCGAAGGCAAGCCGACAGCAGAGAAGCTCGCCGCGCTCGCAGCGACGGGCTACGGCAGCGACGCAATCCGCAGGGTCCTTAAGAAAGCGAAAGGCGACCGCGTCGGCATCGCGGTCGCGGACATCACCGTGTGCGGCGCCGTGCAGCCCTACAACGCGCTGCTCGGCGGCAAGCTCGCCGCGATGTTGGCGACGAGCCCTGAGGTAGTGCACCACTACCGTCGTCGCTACGCGCGGGCGGAGAGCGAGATTGCCTCCTCCGTCGCGGGGAGGCCCATCGTCCGCACGTCGAAGCTCGTGCTCCTCGGCACGACGTCGCTCTACGGCGTCGGGTCCAGCCAGTACAACCGAATCAAGATCCCTGCCGAGCCGCTCGGCGGCGACGCCGCCGACGTCATCCGCTACGAAGAGTTGGGGCGATCCGAGGCGTTCGGCACGTCACAGTACTCAGAAGAGACAGTCGATGCGCTTGTCGATCTCGTGCAGCAGTCCGACGCGCAGCGGGTGAACAGCATCTTCGGCGAGGGCGTGAGCCCCAAGCTCCGCAAGGTGAGGCAGGCGCTCGACCTGCTCAACTTGTCCTCGGGGATGCTATTGCGTCACCACAGGCCGCGCGTGGTCTATGCGGTGACCTTAATCAGGAACCTCGCAGACTATCTCATTGGCCTCGCCAAGCAGCCGGACTACATCATCGGCGCTAGCGATGGCCCCGACGCCACGGCGGCGATCGGCAAGTGGTGGCGAGAGCGGTGGCTCAGGCACCGGATTACGTCCGACGAGGTGCTCGAAGAGGTCGCGCGCCACACGCGCGTGCATCCAGTCACCCACGGCGCACGCGTGCCGTGCCAACGTGCGTTGACCCAACAGCCAAGGCTTGCCAACCAGTCGTGACCCTCCTGAAACCCGCCCGACCACGCGCTCCTCAACTCGCGGCAACGAAGGCGGTGGTCCGGTGGTACCTCGAGCAGCACTTCGGTCGACCGTCTGACCCCGGCGTGGTCGAGATGTTTTGCGACCCCGCGCGGGTAGGGGCGTTCGCTGTGAATCGGTGCGCTTTGCGCCTCGGAGATGGTCGCGCGCTCTTCCGGCTCCTCGTCGCGACAGCGATGTTTCAGCGCCGACAGGACGTGCAGATCCTCCGCATCCTGCAGGGCATGAATGCTCCGGACGCGGCCGAGATCTCCGACGCCGAACAACTCCTAGCACTAGTCGAGGATGGCGAGTGTACGCACATGCGCACGACCCGGGCCCTCGCGGAGGCATGCGATCTCGACAAGGATCCTCGGACGCGCAAGGGCTGCTGCGAGGCGAACCCAGGCGTCGCCTGCCACCTCAAGCGACACACCGTCCTGTTGAAGCGCTACGGCCACTTCGGGAAGGTGCCGACGTCAATCGCCCTCATGGTGAGGGAGTCGGGCGCCAAGGACCTCGCCGAAATGCGGCGGTTCGTGATGAAGCGCGAACGTGACCCGCTCGTGCGCGCGCAGACGCTTGAGAAGGAACTCTCCCTCGCGTGGCGGGTAAACAAAAAGATTGCGAGCATGTTCCTCTCGATGATTGCGAACCCAGACCTCTCGCGAGGAATGGCGCCGTGGGCACGCGGCATTGACTGGACCTACTACGTCGTCGTCGACCTCTTCCTCGGCTCGATTGGGTACAAGGGGCTCAGGACTTACGACGCGCGCCGCGACTTCGTCCGCGAACTCGCGCGCGGTATCGACCTGACCGAATTCGACAGCGCCTTGCAGTCCTACAACCCGCGCCTTGTGCAGCAGGCGATGTACCTGTTCATGAGCACCGCCAACCGTCGCGCGGCGCCGGCCGACTGCATGCACTTTGCTCCGCCAAGGTGCCCGACCTGTCCCCGTGCTCTGCGGAGCCGGTGTCCTGCTGCGCCGGCCGCTTAGGCTCGGAGGTCGCATCCGGCGGATTCGGCGGCGCAGCCGATCACTCTACCTCCTTCGCCCTTCGCCGCAGTGTCAGGTTGGTATACAATGCCATGCAGTATGTCTGCTTGGGTACCCGTTGTATCGTGCTGCCGCCGATGACATTGACGAACAATATCCTGAACATCCGGGAGGTCGCAGAGCTGCTGCTGGCTCGATGCCTGGATCAACTACCAGTGCGCCCCGGGCCTGCACGTCCGCGGAAGTGAGCGTTGATGGATCTTGGGGAATGGAACCAGCGGCTCAATGAACACTTCGGCGCCCTCGCGCGCGATCGCAAGGACATTCCCCTGTTCGCCCTTGAACACGGCCTCGCACCCGCCGAGGTGCTCGCCTTGTCGGGCGAGCTTCGCGCCCACATCCTCGACTCTCCCCCCAGCCTCAAGCATTCGCTTGTGTGGACCATCTATGCGGCCGAGATCGGGTACGGCTACGCTGGAGATGAGTACTGGCAGACGTTCGAGGAGAAGACGCCCGGCTGGACAGAGAACGGCAATCGCGACTGGATCAGGAACGCCTTCGTCGCCTTCCAGAAGAAGTTCGCGGCCGCTAGGCCGTCTGGCCCGTGGGCGGAGCAATTCTCGATCATCGCCTGGCCCATAACTCATGCGATCCTCCCACGCGATCTGCAGCAGCAACTCGCTCGAATCTTATACGACGTTCGTCACTCGTTCTCCGCCGAACTCTTCGACGAGCCGCAGCGCCTCGGGGACTTCATCGAGGCTCGGAGTTTGAACACGTCAGCGCGCTTCCAGAACCTGCTGCAGGCCCCCGCGCTCGTCGGCCAGATCGCCGCCGCGCTCCTTCTCCAAGGCAAGGATGGCTTCAAGACGCTGCTCCACCCGACGACGCTTAAACGCATCGGCGATGACGTCGATCTTGAGCGCCGTGGCCGCGACTGGCTGCGCGGCGCGCGGCGCGCTGCCGAGGAGCGCGCGGAAATCCGAGGACTCACGATCGGCAGGCCGACGACGGCGACTTTCCAGCATCGCGACGAGGCTCGCGCGGAGGTCGAACGGCTCGGTATCGAGCCACGCCTCGTACTCCGGCCGATCGATGGCTCGTGCTGGGAGGTCTCTCTGGAGATCCCGGACCTCTCGCACCTCCTCCTCCGGTTCCCGCAGGTGCGCGACATCCTCACCGAGTCGCGATGTACCGTCGCGGGCGGGAACGGGCGCCCGCTCGCCCGAGGGCGCTTCCTGCATGGTCCGCAGCGGGTCGCAATCACCCGCTGGCCGCGCCCTGACGACGTATTGCTACGGTTCGAGCGCACCAATCCCCATCTCGAATATCTACTCCGCGCAGAATGCATGCTCCGCCCGGGAACGTCGTGGCTCTTCAAGGTCGCGAGCGATGGCCTCGGGTACGAGTCGCGTGGGATGCGCGTGCGCGCAGCCTCGAAATACCTCGTTGTGAGCACAGAGCCATTCACCTACTCGCCCCTCGCCCACGGCGTCCAGCTCACCTGTGAGGGCGTGCACGCGGTAAGCATCGATGTGCCGTCCGCGCTCACGCAGGAGTGGGAGCAGGAGCTGAGGCGGCTCCGCGTTACCCAAGCGAAGTCGATCGAGGTGTGGCCTGCTGGCCTAGCGGCGGTCGCGTGGGACGGCGAAGGTCGCGGCGAGTGGCTCGCATCAGAGACACCAACCCTCGCGATTAGATCGGACCATGCGATCGACGAGCTGACCATCGCTATGGACGAAGGCGGTCCATCACTGTCGTTGGCGTTGACCAACACGCCGCCCGGCGAGCCGATCTTCATCGAACTGCCGCCGCTCCCGGTTGGCCTCCACAGGTTTAGCGTCGCGGCGCGCAGTGGGAACGGCGCGGACTCCGAGGTCATCGGTGACCTCGACGTCGTCATGCGTGTTCGGGAAGCTCGCCCGTGGTCGCCCGGTGTGAACACGCATGGCCCCCTTGAAGTTGAACTGGACCCTTCGTCGCCGTCGCTCGAGCAGCTTTGGGAGGGCAGGGCCGCCGTTTCCGTTCGTGGCCCCGCTGGTCGTCAGGTCAGGTGCAGCGTCCAGATGTTTGCGCGCGGAGGCGACGCTCCGTCGTTCGAGCGACAGCTGGCCCCAGTGACGTTGCCGCTCACCAGCGAGGAGTGGACGAGCCATTTCGAGACGCACATCAAGAAGGACAAGGACGCTCCGCACGCCTACGACGACGCGCAGGTTTGCGAGGTTGAGTTCTCCGCTGACGAACTCGGCATCCTCACGCTCCGCTGCGAGCGTGAGTTCACGCCGTTGCGGTGGTCCTTGCGCAGGGACTCCTCCGGCTTTATAGCACGCCTCCACGACGATGCCGGCAGCGGCGTGCCTACCATCGAGCGCTACTCGTTCGAACGGCCGACCATCGGAGAGAAGCTGGCAACGGGCGCGGAGTACAAGCCGCCGCGCGCTGGCGGGCTGTACGTCGCGACGCTCGGGGAATTCAAGGCGACGATTATCGTACCGCCAATCGTGAAAGGACTCGCGGGCCTCCAATGTGAGCCACAGTTCGAGTGGGGACAGCGAACTCCCGAGGCGATCGCGAGGCTGCTGACGTCCGCGCAGCTATGGGGAAGGGCACGGCTCTCGGGCGATCTCATCGCTGGCGCGCGCCGTGGGGCCGTCATCCGTGCTCTCACCGCGAACATCCTCTCGCTGTTGGGTGGGCACGCGTGGGCGTTGGCAGAGTGCAGTCTCAAGAACAAGTGTGGACTCCTCGAATTGAAGCGCTGCATTTCGGACAAGGTCTACGAGTTGGGGCTCGGTGCGGCCCTCCAACTCGAGCACGAGGCGCTCGCTGACGTTCCACCCTCGCTGCGATCCGTGCGACTCGGGTCGCTTGCAGAGAGCTTCCGAGTCGTTCAGCCGAGCGCGAACCGACGCGAGGTCGTGGGGAGGTCGAGCGCCACCGGACCGACCGTCGTGCGGCGTGTTCAGGGCGCCGGTCCCGAGCATTCGGCCTGGCTTGCTGAGTTCGCGCTCCGTATAGCGAGCGACCCCGCAACGCTGGGCACCTGGGCCGGAGAGCACCTCGACGCCAGCATCAAAAAACTCCTCGAGGTGCCGACGCTGGCGCGAGCGGCGCGCTTCCTCGTGCTCACCGTGGACCAGCAGAAGAAGTCGCTCGCAGCAGTGGGCGAGGTCTACGCCGGATGGAGGTGGTCAACATGAGGCGACTGACCGCCGAGCAGGTTCACGCACAGAAGATCCGAGAGATCGGGCTCGACCCCGACGCGCTCGATCTAGCGACGCCGGAGGGGCTCGCAGCAGCGCTGCGTCGGGCCGCGAGCTATCTGTGCGCCTGCTCTGCGGCGACGCTCGTGCGCGCCGTCGTGCGGCCGCTCCGCGGGCTGGTGCCCGATCTCGACAAGACGAAGGAGCTTGCTGAGGACACGCTCGACGCGATGGTCGCGCACGGCGACATCCTCGAACAGCCCGACCTGCAGGATCGAGGACTATCGGCGCGCATGCTGCTCTACGCCGCGCCCGCGAGCTTCGTCGTCCGCCAGAGCGGGCTCGTGGTCCTCCTCGGTATCGCAACCGACCACCTCTCGCCACTGACCCCGGAGTTGGAACTGCGCATCCAATATCTCAGCCATGTCCGAAGGCTGAGGCCTTCTACGAAAAGCGAAGACCTCCGCAACGAACTGCGGCAGATCGGCTTGCTCGAACTCACGTCCGATGCGTGGCTCAAGCGGCCAAAGCCCAGTACGGCGTCGCAGGCCGTGACCGCGAGCGATCGTGCTCTCGATATCGTCGCACCATCAAGAGATATCCCTGGATTGCTACTCCTCGATCCGATGAAACCGGTCCACTACTACCCGGGCCGCTGGACCGAGCCGAAGGCCCAAACCGGACGCTTCGTCGCGCGCCGCCAGCAAGCCTACGGCGCGGACCTATGGTGCTATGTCCAGCTCACCAACGGACAGCCTGAACGGATGATCGACCTCCCGCAGCGAGGGAGTCGCTGGCGCGGGTGTGATGAGGCCTGGCACCTCCAAATGGCGATCGACGCTCATCGCGGTGGCGCCCAGCATTTCCGAGTCACGCTTAGTGGAGATACTGCAATCCTCGAGTTCTTCTCGCCAACGCCCGCATGGGCGCGGCGACGGTGGGACGCGATCGGAGAACCCGTCCCGAGCGCGCGCAGCCTGTTCGCCTACCGAATCCCCAAGGAAGAGATCGACGAGGAGCGTCGGTTCGCGTGCGAGGCGCTCTGGCTTGAAGAGATGACGACGGGTTCCCGGTAGAACAGGGAGACGACTATGGCACTTACGATTGGCGAGACGACCCAGCAACTCCATCGCGCTCTGCGCGACTACATCGAGGCCACCTACCATGTGAGCCACCGGACGCTAGTAGATCAGCGCAGCGCTCTCCTCGACCAGGTCGGCGTCATCCATCAGCGCCCGTACCTCGAGAGCACGCCGCGCTACCAGACCGGCAAGAAGTTCGCCGACCTCGGCCTCGACCCGGCCGCGCTTGAGATCTTCACCGCCGTCTCAGCACCGAAGGGAGACCTCGGGATGCTGATCCACGACCCGCCGTACCAGCACCAGGCGCGCTCGACACAGCTCTCGCTCGTCGAGGGGCGAAGCCTCGTCGTCACGACCGGCACCGGCTCAGGAAAGACTGAGTGCTTCCTCCTCCCGATCCTCGGCAAGCTCGCCAAAGAGGCGAAGGCGAAGGGCAAGGAGTTCGGAGAGACGAGCGCCGTGCGCGCGATGGTGCTCTACCCGATGAACGCGCTCGTCAACGACCAACTTGGACGCCTGCGGTTGCTGCTCGGCGACCCGCGCATCGTCCAGCGCTTCGTCGACTGGTCCGGGCGCCCCGTGCGCTTCGCGCGCTACACGAGCCGCACGCTGTATCCCGGTGTACGAAGCAAAGCCAAAGACCAAGACAGGCTGAAGCCTATCGGAAAGTACTACGTCAAAAACCTCGAGGTCGCTTTGGGACCTCCCTCACCCGCGCAGGAGGCGGCAAAACGCCTGGTGAACAAGCTGAAGGAGCGTGGCAAGTGGCCGGCGAAGCCCGATCTCTCCGCGTGGTACGGCAGGGATCGAGAGCGGTGGACTGACAAGGATGGAGACTTCAAGCGCTGCATTACACTGCCAGGAGACCCGGAGCTTATCACCAGGCACGAGGTCCACTCGGCGCCGCCCGACGTGATCGTCACCAACTACTCGATGCTCGAGTACATGCTGATGCGTCCGCTCGAGCGGCCCATCTTCGATCGCACACGGGAATGGCTGGACAAGAACCCCGACGAACGTTTTCTCCTCGTCATCGACGAGGCGCACCTCTATCGAGGCGCTCAAGGCGCTGAGGTGGCCTTGCTGATTCGACGCCTGCGCACGCGGCTCGGTATTCCCCCAGCGCGACTGCAGGTCATCTGCACGAGCGCCTCCTTCAAGGATGCGAACTACGCCGTTGAGTTCGGCGCGCAACTCACGGGCAAGGAAACCGACGACTTTCGGAAGGTCCAGGGTGACCTCTTGGAGCGCCCTGGCGCTGCGAAGGGGACGGACGCCGACGCAGCAGCGTTGGACGCGTTCGATCTCAACAACTTTTACGACGCGACGACCGACTCGGATCGCCTCAAGGTCATCGAGAGCTTCCTCAAGTATCGGAACCTCGCGGCGCCATGTGATCTGCAGCCCTCCCTCTACAAGGCACTCGAGTCGTTCGGGCCGATGTCGAACCTCGTCAACTCGACGATGAAGGAGGCGCAACCCGTCGATGAGTTGGGCATCAAGCTGTTCGATGCGAGCGTTCCAGCCGACGTCGCGGCGCGAGCGGTCACGAACCTCATCGCGCTCGGCAGCGTTGCGCGACGGGAGCCGACGGAGCCCGGACTGCTGCCGTGTCGGGTCCATTCGTTCTACCGAGGCCTCGCGGGTCTTTGGGTGTGCATGGACCCGAACTGCACCAGCCTTCCGGCCGCCCAGCGCGGAGGTCCTGCGGGCAAGCTCTACAGCCAGCCGCGTGACACGTGCGAATGCGGTGCGCGTGTGTTGGAGCTGTTCACGTGTCGGAACTGCGGAACGGCCCACGCGCGCGCGTACACGGACGACGTCGACAACCCGGACTTTCTCTGGGCGGAGGCGGGCGGCGCGTTTCGGACGCTTGCGGGGTTCGTCGAGGAGATCTCCCCGCTCGACCTCCTCCTGGAAGCGCCTGTCTTCGTCGAGCATGCCGAGCCCGCTGAGTACGACCTGATCACCGGGAGACTGAACCCGCAGAGGGTCGGCGCGCGCAACCGGAAGGTCTACGTCCGCGCAGGACGAACACAGCCCGTCAACGACGAAGAGCCGCAGGACGCGAACCCGGGAGAATTTCGTCCATGCGCCGTCTGCGGCGAGAGCGCGGCGTTCGGACGGACTTCGATCCAAGACCATCAGACGAAGGGCGACCAGCCATTCCAGGCGCTTATTGCGAAGCAGATCCAGGTGCAGCCGCCGAGCCCCGTGCTCGCGACGCGACTTGCGCCACTGCGGGGACGCAAGGTCCTCATCTTCTCCGACTCGCGCCAAACGGCGGCGCGGCTCGCGCCGAACCTCCAGACCTACTCGACGCGAGACGCGCTACGCCCCCTAATGGTGGCTGGCTACGACCGGCTCTCGCGAGCTGCGACTATTAGCCCGCTGCTCTCGCTCGAAGACCTCTACCCCAGCGTGCTGATCGCTGCGAAGGACTTGGGGGTCCGACTGAGGCCCGAGTTGAAGGTTGGAGAATCATTCCAGGACGAAATCATCGTGGAGGAGGCCGTTCGCGCGGGCGCGCTCACGCGCGACACAGACCTCTCGCAGTTGCTCTTGAGGCGCCGCTGGGCGCCGCCGGAAGCGCTGCTTCGCGCGATTACAACTTCGCTGCTCAATCGCTACTACGGGCTCGAAGCGCTGGCCCTCGCCTCTGTCGTCGAGCGCAGTGAGCACACGCCGAAAATCGTCGCACTCCCCGACATCGCTGGCGTCGCAAAGGCGCCGGAGGAAAAGATCGCGCTTGGACGCCTGTGGCTTCGTTGCTGGCGGCGCGCCGGTTTCTGGCTCAGCACGATGCCGCCCGCGTGGTGGCTGAAGGACGTGAAGGCGACGTCTGGGAAGTTTACCGATCTGAATCGTTTCATCGTGGACAGGGCGGCTCGTCGCCAGTTCGAGCAGGATTGGGGCCCCAAGCTGATCGGCCTGTTCACGGAGCAGATCGCACCGGGCAAGTACCGGCTGAGGGGTGGTGAGCTCTCCCTCGCGATCGGCGGATCGTGGGCATACTGCCAGTCGTGTAAGACCGCGCAGCGTCCGTTCCCCGGTCGTACGGTGTGCATCAATTGTGGCCAGACCACCGCGACGCTGATCGATCCAAACACCGACAAGGTCTTCGTCGCGCGTAACGGATACTATCGTGCGAGCACTGTCGACGCACTTAAGACGCCACCGGTCGCGCCCATGGCGCTTATCGCGGCAGAGCACACCGCGCAGCTCAACTCCGCGCAGGCCGACGAAGTCTTCTCCAGGGCCGAGGAGAACGAGTTGCTGTTCCAGGACGTGGATCTCGGCCCTGATGGGACCGGGCACGAACGACCCGCCATCGACGTGCTGTCATGCACGACGACGATGGAGGTCGGTATCGACATCGGCTCTCTCTCGGGCGTCTCGCTGAGGAACATGCCGCCCGCGCGCGCGAACTATCAACAGCGCGCTGGCCGCGCAGGTCGTCGCGGAAACGCGGTCGCCACGGTCACGGCCTTCGGCAGCGCGGATAGCCACGACGAACACTACTTCTCGAACCCCGATCAGATGATTCGCGGTCCGGTCGACGATCCGCTGCTCACGCTCGACAACGGCGAGATCATCCGACGCCACGTCACCGCCTACTTGCTGCAGCGCTATCACCAAGAGAAGCTGCCGGCGATCAGACCCGAGGAGCAGCCGCAACTCTTCGCCGTGCTCGGAAATGTGGCCGACTTCAAGAAGTCCACGAAGGTCCTCAACAGGATGGACCTCGAACAGTGGCTGCGCGCGAACGAGGGGAAGCTTCGCACAGAGGTTGACGCCTGGCTCCCTCAGCAGTTCGCCGCGGCAGATCGAAGGCGACTCCTCGATGAACTCGTTCAGAAGACGTTGAAGCCGATCGACGTTGCGATCGAATTCGAGCCTCCTGTTGGCGTGCCCCCCGCGCCGGCCGCCACCGCTGCGGCCCAGACGACCGATGAAAGCATGGGAAACACCACCCTCGAGGCACCCGATGAGGAGGGCGAGGAGAAGCCCGCGCGCGACCCCGCCTCCGAGAACCTGCTCGACCGTCTCCTCTACAAGGGCGTCCTCCCTCGATACGCGTTCCCAACCGACGTCGCCACGTTCCACGTCTTCGACCCGGATCGGTCTGGCTACCGGCCTGCCTTCAGGTTCACGCCGTCGCAGGGATTACCCGTAGCGCTCTCTCAGTACGCGCCCGGCAAGGAGGTCTGGATCGGTAACAAACTGTGGACCTCGGGGGCGATCTACTCGCCCATGCGCGACGATCGCTTCCGCGCGTGGCAAGGCCGACTCCTGTACTACGAGTGCGGCGTCTGCCACTACGCCAAAACCACCCCGTTCGAAGCTTCCGCGCGTGGCGAGACGAAGGACTGCCCGGCGTGCGGTAAAGCCGGCACCTTCGGCCCTGCCAGGCAGTGGCTCCGTCCACCAGGTTTTGCGCATCCCGTGGGCAAGGAGGAAGGCACGTCGCCAGACGACATGCCGGCGAAGAGCTACGCCACGCGCGCGAAGCTCACCGCCTCGATGCAGGCTGTTCAGTGGGCGCGGTTGAACGACCGCATTCGTGTTCATCACACGCGTGAGCACCTCCTCGTCACGAACCGCGGTCCGCGCGAGGAAGGCTACACATACTGCACCAAATGCGGGCTTATTGAGCCGACTGCTAGCCCTAAGGGGACCGTCAGTGCGGCCCATCGCAAGCCGTATCCCGACCAACGGGAACCGATGTGCGTCGGGGGCGGCGCAACGACTGGGCTTGTGTTGGGGACTGACTTCATTACGGACGTACTCCTGGTCGCCATTCGTGTCGACGCGCCGATCACGCTCATTCCAGGTATGCTGGCGACCGACGTCGCATTGCGCACAATCTGTGAGGCGGTGACGAAGGCCGCATGCGCGCGGCTCGAGTTGGAAGCGAACGAACTCCAGGCGGAGTACCGACCCGCGTTGAGCCCAGAGGGGCGCGATGGACTCGAGGCAGAGATCTACCTCTACGACACGTTGCCTGGCGGCGCTGGCTTCTCGAAGCGCGTCGGTGAACTCGGTCTCCCCATCTTCGAGGACGCGCTCAAGATCCTCGAGGAGTGTCTCGACAACTGCGACCGCTCCTGCTACCGGTGCCTCCGCAGCTACAAGAACAAGTTCGAGCATGACCTGCTCGACCGTCACCTCGGCGCCAGCCTGCTCCGGTTCGCGCTGCATGATGCTGCGCCAACGCTGAGCCCAGAGCGCGTCGCCCGTTCAACGGACCTCCTCTTTGAAGACCTCGATCGTCAAGGCATTGATGGGCTCTCCCTTGAGCGCAACAAAAAGATCTCGGTGGCTGGTCTCGGCGATGTGGTCGCGCCCATCCTGGTGACCACTGCTGCCGGAGCGCAGTTCGCGATCTGCCTGCACGGTCCGTTGACGCCCAATGAGCCGACGGACGCGGCCCTCAAGAACATCACGGAATACGCGACCTCACTGGCCGTCCACCTCGAGGATGAACTGGTCGTGCGACGCAACCTTCCGTCGGCCACGCGGAAGCTTATCAAGAAGCTTGGCTGAGGGAGCCCAGACGTGGTGAGCACGAAGGACGAGAGGGCGCACTGGCGCGTTGTCACGCCGACGACCTGGCCCAAGACACCTGCAGAGATGAGCGTTTCGACGCACGCGGAGATTGCCGAGTGCCCACGTCGGTGGGCGCTTAGCGCCGCCGAGTACCCTGACATCTGGGGAGGGAGGGGCTATCCGCCGAAGCTTCAGGTCGCCGCACTGGCGGGGAGCGTCGTTCACCTGGCGATCGAGATCATCACGAAGCAACTCGCGCGGTCGGGCGTGCTTTCGTTGAACGACCCGAGTGCGCCGCAGGTGCTGAAGGACCTGGGTGGGTACACGCGTGTCGTGGAGGACTGCGTCGTTCGCATCCTTAACCGCTTCAGCTGCAACCCTCGCGCGCTCCCGCTGATGGAGTACGCGCAGCGGACTCTCCGTGGCCAGGTGCCGACGCTCCGTGCGCGCGTCCAATCGATGCTCTCCCGTCTCCGCCTGCCGAAGGGCGCGCCACCAACGCCGGTCGATTCGACGCCGAAGGCGGCGGCGACGCCGATGCGGAGCCCGCTCGGGAATGGCACATACCCCGAGGTAGAGGTGCGCGCGAGGAGCATCGGGTGGAAGGGCAAGGTCGACCTCCTCGTCCTCGGTGACGACGCGTGCGAGATCTCCGACTTCAAGACAGGCTCCGCCGATGAGGCGCACAAGTTCCAGGTTCGCGTGTACGCCGTGCTGTGGCGACTCGACGATGTGCTGAACCCGTCGGGGCGTGTCGTCGATCGGTTAGTGCTCGTATACGAGAACCATAACGTCGAGGTCGTGCCGCCGAACGCGCAGGAAGTCGACGACCTCGGTCGTGACCTGGACGCGCGTCGGCGAGCGTCCGAGGCGGCGCTGGCCGCGCGCCCTCCCGAAGCGCGCCCAGACGTTGAGACCTGTCGCTACTGCAGCGTACGCCAGCTTTGCGACGCCTACTGGACAAGGCCTACGCAGGCGGTCTCGGACGATGGCCGCTTCGGGGACATCGAATTGAAGATCATCGGCCGCCACGGCCCGACGAGTTGGGACGCAGTCGTCACAGTCGCACGCAATCTCCCAGCGAAGACCCCCGCGCTGCTGCGGCTCCAATATCCTGACGAGTTCAAGCCGGGTGCGCGGGTGCGCGTTCTCGACGGTGCGCTCGCGCGCGATCCAGAGGACGACGCCGCACCGGCAGTCGTCACGCTCAGCGCGATTAGCGAAGCATACCGTGTCGATTAAGGATCGAGGTCCGGCGAACAATCACGGCGAGCGCACGAGGCGCAGGGCGCGCCACGCGCGCGTTTGATCCCTTCGTCGCATCTCCAGATGCGCAACGACTACTTGACTACATCTTCCAACGGGAACTGACGGTGCCCTTCAAAGACTGTGAGTACCTGAACGACCTTCGCCTGAACCCTGTACACGATCCTGTAATGCCCCTCGATGATCTCGCGAATGCCGGTACCGGGAAGCTCGGGCACCATCCTGCCCATCTCGGGGAACTTCGACAGCCCCTCGCCGCGCTCGACAATTCGGTCGACAAGACGTTCGGCCGCGTCGGGGTTGGCCCGGGCGATGAAGTCTTGGATCTCAGCGAGGCGCACGAGCGCCTGATCAGTCCAGATGACTTTCAAGGCTACCGCCCCGCGGACCGCCGTTCTTCAAGACGGCGCAGAAGCTCTTTCGTGTCCATGGTTCGACCGGCCTCGGCATCCGCCAGCCCTAGGGCGACCGACTCCAGGAACCGTTCCCGCTCTGTCAGGCGATCGTACTCGGTCGGCGAGACCAGGACGCCAGCCGGCTTGCCATTCTGGGTGATGACAACGGGCTGCCCGGTTTCTTCAGCGTGCCGGAGCCAGCGCGCTGCTTGGCCTTTGAACTCACCTACCGGGACGATGTCTTCGGCAACCTTGATGGCCCGCATGCTCGGAATGATGGGCATATACAGGTCTGAATTCAAGTCTGAAAACGGTAACGTATAGAGACTGGATTAGGCAGATATTCGCTACGCCAGATGCCCAGTTACCCCAAATTCCTCTGTGAAATCGAGGCGATGCAGCGGCGTGGGTAACTTTTTCTTGCTCCCTGTCGGTCGTAACTACCTGATTTCGTTGTGGACTAGGCTAGGTTCGTCGAGACTTAGGATCTGGTATCGAAAGATATGGGGGTTCGAGTCCCCCTCCCCGCACTAGGGTTTTCCCTTGTGGTCAAACGCGGCTTTGCATGGCCCGGAAAGCTCGGCTTCATGCGACTTCAGGCAGGCCAGAATGCGCCCGCCGCCGGGCTGTATGCCCTGGCAGAGTTTCTCGACGTCGTTCTTGCACGCCCCATGCACTTCACGAGCGGCGGTCTCAACCCTGCCGATCAGCTTCTGGCAGGCGGGGGCCAATTCGCTCTCGTGCGACTTGAGACAGGCAGCGATGCGGCCCTCACCGGGCCCGATTCCCTTGCAGAACTTCTCCGCGTCGGGCTGGCACGCTTGCTTGATCTTTTCAGCCTTCGCATCCCCGGCGGCCAGCTTCTCCTTGCAGGGAAGCGACAGGCTGGTTTCGTGCGCTTTCAGACAGGCAATGATGCGACCGCCGCCGGGCGGGATGTTATTGCACTGATTCTTCGCATCCACCTTGCAGGGGTCATCGGCGCGGGCGGAAAATGGCAGCGCGAAAAGCGACAACACGACGACAATCGAAGAGCCTCGCATCATGGGTTTGCCTCCAGTCAGGTGCGCCCAGTATGGCCTGTCGTGAGGCCGTGCGCTGGTAAAACAAGCGCACGCCGACGCGCAGTGGTTCCCAGGCGCCGCGGCGAGGAGTACCATTTCCCGATAATGTCGAACGCGGGAACGCTGTGGCGCCTGTTGGGATTGCATCTGGCTGCGGCTCTCTGCCTGTGCGCGGGCTGCGGAGGTCACTCACTGCACGTGCCCGGCGACGGGGCCGCCGACCGCCCCTACCTCCCGGATGACTCGGCCGAGGACAGCCCGGCGCTCGCGCCGGATGCTGCGAACTTCACCGACGCGGAGCCATTCGGGGCCGCTGACCGGCCCTATTTTCCGGATGACTTGGCCGAGGACGGCTCGGCGCTCGCGCCGGATGCGGCGACCTATGCCGACGCACGGGAGTTCCTCGACACGGTCGCGCCGGATTCGCGGGTGAGTGACACCCGCGACGCCGGCCCCGACTGCGTGCTCACGCTGCAGCCGGATATTCCCTCTCGTCAGTCGGTTCGCTTTCAGTTCGTCAGCTCGTCGTCGGGCTACCTCATCACCACCGGCGTCCAGTGCGGGGCCTTTCTCATCGACCGCCTTGACGCCGACGGAGGCCCCCGTGCGGTCCAGATCGGCACATACCAAGTGATCCTCTGCGAGGGACCCGCGCCCTCCGCGCCTGGCGTGGGGGCAGCGGTTGCCCTGAATCAGGCGGCAGTGTCGGTCCTCAGCTGGGACGCGCGTGAACTGCAACCCTACCAAGTGTGCGTGGACTGCGCTGCACGTGGATGGCCCGGAATGCCGAGCTACGCCGTCACGTTGACATCATCCGCACCGGTTGGTCCCGGCCGCTACCGCGCCACCTTTGCCGTGCTGGACACGCTGCCCTCTTGGTGCCGCGGCGACTCTGGAAAATACACGTGTGGCTGGTACTACCCCGGCGCATACGGCACCTACGTCCCTTGGGGCCTCTGCCCGGGTTTCTCGCGCACCTTGTCCGTCGAATTCGAGCTGCCTGCTAGCGGCGACCTGGACGTGACGGTCGTGGACCAAGGCTGAGGCGCTCCGCGATCCCACGGATTGCCGCGCCAGAAGGGCCGCGCGTTTCCTGATTGCCACGGGTTTGCGAAATCTGTAGGAAACCATTAGGACATATGTGCGTAACGTGTGCGAAACCTGAATCAGGGAAGTCACGGTGGCGCAACTTTTACGAAACATGGATCTTTCAATTGGCCATGGCGTTCGCTACCGTGTCGGTCGGCAAGCGCAGGATCCACCCGCGCCGCGGCAGACATCGACATGGAGGACCCCGTGAAAAAGCACATGACGACGATCCTTCTCTGTTGTGCGGCTTTGGCCGCGATTCCGGCCCCGGTGTGGGGCGCGCAGGAAGCGGTGGCAGGGGGACTTCGTCAGGTCGAGCAGTACAA
>Ga0182021_10001586_pt1 | contig 26260 bp, 21 predicted proteins | sample 612E3MmetaG_FD_120493 | JGI IMG/M metagenome (GOLD analysis project Ga0182021, IMG submission 120493) | Permafrost microbial communities from Stordalen Mire, Sweden - 612E3M metaG (Illumina Assembly) | ecosystem: Environmental > Terrestrial > Soil > Wetlands > Permafrost | place: Sweden...
CTGCTGGGGCTCCACGATCGTGATGCTCCGGACGGGAATTTCCAACGCCGACGCCACTTTGCTGGCCAGCCTTTTCGTGGTGGGTATGTTCGCCATCAGGACGGTCGTCGGCAGCGGCGTCGGCGCGGATCGCTCCCCGTTCGTGCTGCTGGCCGGGGGCCTGGTCGTGGTTCTGGCCGGCGCGAGCCTCACCTGGATCTCCACGACGCCCGTTCTGTCTGCGCTGGGGCTCTTCCTGGGCGGATGCGGCGTGGCAAGCCTGTGGCCGGTGGGTGTGACGATCGCCCTGCACACCGCGGGGGTGAACCAGCTCCAGGCGGCCGCCCGCGCAACGTTCGGCGCCGGGCTCGCCATTCTGATCGCCCCCGCCGCGCTTGGACTCGCCGGTGACGCGGTCGGCGTCGTGGCGGCCTGGCCTCTGATCATGGGCGTGGCCTTGTGCGGGCTCGGGGTTGTGGCCGTGGCCCAGCGGACCCAGCAGCCGCGGCCCTTCGCCTAGACGTCTAGCTCCCTGCGCCGCACCGGGGTCGTCGACGGTCGAGGCAGGGCGGCCGCTCGGGGTCTACCGGGCCATCCGGCCTCGGGCCCTTTGGCCCTTGCCCTACGAAATGGTCCATGGCTAGCCTGTCGGCGAAGCGGCGGGCTAGCCGCGTGGCTTCGAGGAGGGCGGATGATGCTCGCGACTTGCGCGGGTTGCGGTCGGCCTGTGAGGGCGACTGCTGCGTTCTGCGCCAACTGTGGATCGGCCGTGCGGCGCACGTGCTCACAGTGCGGAGGCCTGGTCAGCGCCGGGGCAACCTGGTGCGGCAGCTGCGGGTCGGAGGTCGGCGTTTCTCCCGTCGCGCCTATCCCTGCGAGGGTCCAGCCGGCCCCAGTCTCACCCGTCGCGCCCTGGACACCGGCCGCGGCGGCTCCGAGGCGGCGCGGCCGCGCCCTGCCGGCCGTTCTCCTGGCCATTCTGGTCGTCGCGGCCGTGGTCGCCGGCGGCATCGTGGTCCTTCGCCCGGGTGCCGCGGCCGTAGCAACGCCGGTCATGGCGGACGGCCACCTCGACTCGATGGACGTGACCCCGCCCGACCCCGAGCAGGGTGACGTCCCGCCGGCCGACGTGACGAAGCCCATCACGGGCCACCTGACTCTCGGGGCAGCGACGCATCTGGCGACCAAGACGATCGGCACCGCAGGCGGCACGGTGGCGGCGCAAGGCCTCGAGATCCAGGTCCCCAACGGCACCGTCGCGGCGGATACGAAGTTCGACATCAAGCAGATGCCGATCACCGGCAACGGATTCAGCCGCCTCGTGACGGCGATCACGCCGTTGTACCTGGTCGACGACGGTGGCGCAGCGCTGGCCCAGCCGGTGACGGTCAAGCTGCCGGCCACGATCCCGGCCGGCGCCACGGCCATGGCGTTTTCGTATGACGACGCCTCGGGCACGATCACGCCGCTCATACCGTTGGCCCATGACGCCACGACCCTGACGGTAGGCGCCACCCACTTCTCGGGTTTGTTCGCCGGTCTCCTCGACGTGGCCGGAGTGTCGACCACGGTCGACTCGGGCTTCCGGCCCGGCAAAGACGACTGGGAGTTCCCGAACATGGGCTCGTACGTCGCGGTCGGCGGCCACTGCGAGGGCCAGAGCACCACCGCTATTTGGTACTACGTCACCCAGCACCTCGGCGATGGCGCGCCGTCGCTCAACGGCCTTTACGACAACAACGGCGCGGCGGTCAAGACGCCGGACCTGTGGACTGACGACTCTCAGGGATACCGGTTCGTCTCGAGCGTCCACAACGATCCGGTCGCCGCCCTGAATACCTACCTCTTCTTCCGAAACATGTGGGACAACCCGGACGATCGGACGGCCTATGACGCGTTTTGGGCGGCGATGGCTCTAACCGGCGAGCCGCAGCTAATAAGGATCAGCTCGGCGCCGGGCGACGGTGGGCACACGATGATCGTCTATCGCGTTACGGCGGACCGGCTCTTCATCGCCGACCCCAACTATCCGGGTCGCCTGCGCACGATCCACTACGACGACGCGACCGGCAAATTCGGCCCGTATGCCTCGGGCGACAATGCGGCCAACATCGCCGCAAATGGCGTCAAGGTGTACACCCGGTTCGCCTACGTTCCCTGGCAGACATCCCACTCCGACGCCGCGATCTCGGCGCACTGGGCCGAGTTCCAGGACGGCACGGCCGGCGACGCCATCTTCCCAACGTACGACCTCGATGCGCTGGCCGGGCAGGATGAGAACGGCAACGATGTCTGGGATCCGCTCGTCGACGGCTACCAGACGTCGGAGGCACAGCTCACGATCCGCATCAGCGACCCTCGAAAGGTCGACAACGTGCGGATGAAGGTCTACCGCGACACTTCCTCCGTGATGGCGGCCCCAGCCGGCCGGCTCGTCACGATCCAGCTCAAGGCCGGCTCGAACGCATTGGGCATCCTCGAGCAGGGTGCTCAGCCCGCCTGGACCACATGGATGTACGACGACTTCGTGCGGTTAAACGTCATCAACGGCGAAGCGGCGACGCTCAAGTTCGACCCTGCCACGTTGAAGGACGGGCAGGTCGACGTGGGCATGAGCTTCGGGGTCACCGCGACTGGGATCCCGGCCACGGCGAAATCCGTCAGCTTCTCGTGGAACTTCGGCGACGGGGTTGTCTCCGAGGATCCGTTCGACGCCCCTTACGATGACCCACAGGAGTCGCTGGCCAACCACGCGTTCTCGGACGAGGGCGCCCACACGGTCACCGTGACCCTGTACGACACGACGGGTACCACGCGCGTGGCGCTGGCTCGAGCAAGGTGGACCGTCCAGATCATCGCGGCCTCGCCGAGCCCAACCCAGCTGGCAAGTCCGTCCGCCACGGCGAGCCCCATCACTGTGGGCACTCTTCCGCCGTGCGAGCCGGCAGACTCCGTGTATTGCATCCTTCAGAACCACAATCGCAGCGACGAAGGCGGTCCGCCTCAGCCGTAGCGTGGCCTGTCAGACTGCGCTTGGGCGACGCAGGTTCCGTCACAGACCGACGAAAGTTACGTCACAGACCATCGCCGCGATGCGGAATGACTTACTGAACAGATACGGGATGGATTGCGGCGCCGCCAGGGCGCGCCGGGATGAGGTAGGAGACGCAAATGAGCGGTTCTGACGAGGAAACGCTGCCGACGTGCCCGAACGGCCATCCGGCCGTGTTCGCAGGGCAGCGTTTCTGCGAGGTCTGTCGCATGCCCATCGGGCCGGCTGAAGTCGCATCAGAGCCGGTCGTCCCGCCCCCGCCTCCGCCGCCCGCCTTCGCGCCGCTGTCAGAGCCGGTCGTCGCGCCCCCGCCTCCGCCGCCCGCCTTCGCGCCGCTGTCAGAGCCGGTCGTCGCGGGGCCCGTCGGCCGCAAAGGTAGCCGCTCCCAGCTGCCGATCCTGCTCGGCCTCGTCGTCTGCCTGGTCCTGGCGGCAGGCGCCGCTTTCGTCGTCGTCGGTCACCCGTTCGGCGGCGGCGCCACCTCGCCATCTCCCTCCACGGGCGAGGTCCTGACATCGCCGGACGTGACGGCGACCGCCACCACGGATGTGTCCCAGATCGCTACGGCGACGCCGGAGTCCACCCCGGAGTCCACCGTTGCTCCGACTTCGACTGCCACCTCGGGCCTACCTGCCGGTCCTGCAAAGTGGGTCGCGGCAGGGTCTCTACATGCAGCCCGCGGCTCCACTCGGCTGCTGGTTCTCACGGACGGTCGCGCCCTCGTCGTCGGCGACGACAACTTCTGCGAACCGGGCCCGGCTTATGACTCGAGCATGGCCACCGAGATCTGGGAGGCGAACAAGTGGGCTCTGACCGGAAGCCTCAACTCGCCCCGCGATGACTTCACAGCCCAGTCGTTGGCGAACGACCAGGTGCTCGTGGTCGGCGGCACGAATGTCGACACCATCTCCTTCTCGAGCACGAAGATCTGGAGTTCCAAGACTGGTACTTGGAGCGACTCGGGGCTCCTCGCGACAGCTCGCTCCTTTCCTGCGTCGGCCCTGCTCAAGGACGGCAGGGTCATTGTCATCGGCGGCGAGTATGTGAAGGATCCGGTCAACACGACCCTCGCCGGCGCTGAAGTCTTCAGCCCGGCGACCGGCAAATGGACCAAGACGGGCTTGCTCAAGGTGGCCCGCAGCTCGGCCATGGCAGTGACGCTGTCCGACGGACGCGTTCTGGTCGCCGGCGGCTACACGGCCAAGAGCGCCCTGGCCGATTCCGAGATCTGGGATTCTGCGACCGGCGCATGGACGAGCGTCGGCGCCACCCCGATCTGGGGTGGAAGCATTCTCGTGCCGCTGTCGGACGGCGGAGCGCTGCTGGCCGGTGGCCAGGATTCGAACCTCAAGGGAGTCACTACCGCGTACAGATTCGACCCGAAGACTGACAAGTGGGTGCCTTCCGCGAAGATGCTGACGGCGGCGTTCGACCGAGTCGCGGTGGTGCTGGCGAACGGCAAGGTACTCGTGGCCGGCGGTTTGCCCGGGAATCATAAAGCGGCGACAGCCGCCGCGGAGGTCTTCGATCCCGTGACCGGGACCTGGGCCGCCACGGCGCCGATGCCGTCGGCTCGCGAGCAGTCGAAGGGCGTCCTTCTGCCGGACGGCTCGGTACTGATCGCCGGCGGCGACGCCGGTTACTCCCAGCCGCCAAGCACTCCGTGGTGCCCCAAATCGATCACCGACACGCTGCGCTACATTCCTGCGGTGCCCTGATCGACTCCGGCGGCATTGGAGCCGTCGGACGGCGATCGAGCCGCGGGCGAGGCGGCAGCCGAGACGGGTTGGCAGACCGAAAGGGCAGCCAACCGCCGCCCTCTGCAGCTAGAACGTCCGCGAGTAGAGCGCGTATCGGTAGTCGACCACGAGCCCGTGGTGCTCGGCCAGCAGCTCGTCGGCCAGGTTCGGCGGGAACTCGAGCCGCACCACCCGCTCGAGATCCGCGCGGCCCGCGAAGCGCCACTCGGACTGGATTCTGGTCAGGGCGAATCCAGCATCGCGCCAGAACTCCTCGACATCGTCTGGATTCCGTCCGCCGTCGAGTTCTGCGCGACGCAGCCACGACGCGAACGTGCCGCTGCGGAGGTCGTTGTCGATGACGAACGCCGTTCCGCCTGGCCGTAGCACGCGCGCCATCTCACCGACGCCACGTTCGGAGTCAGGTCCCCAGAAGTAGGCGAATCGCGCGTGGACGATGTCGACCGAGGCGTCGCGAAGGGGGATCGACTCGGCCGAGCCAACGAGCACCGAAGCGTTCAGAACGCCGAGCCGGGCGCATCGAGCCATCGCCATGAGCCGCGACTGGTCGTGTGGCTCGACCGCGAACACGTGCCGCGCGGTCGCCGCAAAGGCGGGCACGTGATAGCCGGTCCCGGCTCCGAGATCGACGAGATCACGCCCCGCCCAGTCGGCGATATTGCGCATGGCGTCCTCGATCCGCCCTTCCGGATCGACCGCTCGGTTCTCGATCTCGTAGGTCTCCGGATCGCTCTGAATATTCAGCGATGGATGGACACCGGGCAGCCAGTCGCGAGAAGGCGTCGTCATGCAGGCGATTCTGACGCAACCCCGGGCGGGCCGTTATCGCGTCGACGATTGTCGGGAAGGCGCGGGGTGGGGGAGTCGAGCCTGGGTCGCCAACCGCCGGAACCCGTCGCCGTCGCCGATCAAGGCTGCCGACGCGGCCCGAGAGGACGCGCCTGCGGCAAGGGGAGTGGAGCCGCCTCAGGGACTCGAACCCTGGACCTGTTGTTTACGAAACAACTGCTCTACCACTGAGCTAAGGCGGCGCGAGCGGGATGGTATCACGACCGCTCGACGCCATCGAACCTCGCGACGCCGGAGCGAGTCCAGTAAGCGAGTAATCGTGGCCTGATTGGGGGGAGCTTTGGACTGCTCCGGTGGGTAGGATGTGCGCATGAAGATCCCCGCCCGGCTCCGCTCGTTCATTTGGCCCGCGTTCCTGGCCGGAGCGCTGTTGCTGCTGGTTGCCCCGGCCGCCCTGGCCCAGCCCCCGAAGCTGACGGATCAGGTCACGGACCAGACCGGAACCATTGGGTCGGGCAAGGCGGCGGTCGAGGATTCGCTCGCCAATCTGCTCGATAGAGCCAACGTCCAGCTATGGGTCGTCTTCGTCTCGACCACCGACGGCAGCACGGCGCAGGACTTCGCGCGCTCGACCTACGAATCCAACGGCCTGGGCGGGAACGACATGGTTCTGCTGGTTGCGGTGAACGACCACCGCTACGGCTGGTGGGAGGACACTCGAGCTGGGTCGAGCGACACCGGCAACGCCACCGGCCTCCCCGGAACCACGATCGACTCCCTGGGCAGCGACAACCTGGACCCGAGCTTCAAGCAGGGCGACTACTCGGGGGGTGTCGTCAACTTCGCCAACGCGCTCCAGCAGGCCGTGGTATCGGGTTCGAAACCTTCCGCGGTGGCCACGGGCACCGGCAGCTCAGCGCCGGGCGGCACGACCTCGTCCGGCGGCGATCTCGGCGGCCTCCTGCTCTTCCTGGGCGTGATTCTCGTATTCATCGGTGTGGTCGTCGTCATCGTGCGGCTGCGGGCGTGGCGGTTGTCCCACCTCAGCGCGGAAGAGCGCGACAGGCAGACCGGCGACCTGGCGCGTCAGGCCAACAAGCTTCTGGTCGACACGGACGACGCCATCACTGCGGCCAAGCAGGAGCTCGGCTTCGCCCAGGCCGAGTTCTCGGACGCCGACTGCGCGCCCTTCGCGACCGCCCTCGACAAGGCCCAGGACGAACTCAAGCAGGCGTTCACGCTGCGCCAGCAGCTCGACGATGCCACGCCTGAGGATCCGCCGACCAAGATCCAGATGTACAACTCGATCATCGCCCACTGTCAGACGGCGGGCGCCGTGATCGACGAGCAGCACAAGCGACTGCAGGCGCTGCGCGACCTGGAGAAGACCGCTCCGGCGGCCCTCGCGAGTCTGGACAAGGCGATCGACGATCTGCAGGCGCGGCTGCCGGCGATCAACGCGGCGATGCAGACCCTCTCGGGCTACGCGCCGGCGAGCTGGGCTTCGGTCAAGGGCAACCCCGAGGAGGCCGACAAGCGCGGCGCCTTTGCCGAGGATCAGATCAGGAAGGGCAAGGCCGCGCTGGCACAAACGCCCCCGAACAACGTCGACGCGGCCAGTGCGGCGCGGGCGGCCCAGGAATCCGTTGCCCAGGCCAACCAACTCCTCGACGCGGTCGAGACCCAAGCCACGGCTCTCGAGGACGCGCGGTCGAAACTGGCCGGTGAGCTGGCCGCGGCGCAGGCGGACATCGAGGCGGCCAAAGCCGCTGCCAATGCCGCTGCGAATGCCGGGGCGGCCGATCCGACGCTCGCCGGTCAGCTGGCCCAGGCCACGACCCTTCTCGCGCAGGTACAGGCCCAGGCCGCGGCCGCGCCGCCGGATCCGATCGCGGCTCTCAAGGCCGCGCAGAGTGCGCACGCGACGGCCGACACGGTCCTCGCCGGCGAGCGCGAGGCCTCGGAACAGAAGGCTCGCAACCAGGCCGCCTTCACCGCCGCGCGAGTGTCGGCTGCCTCGAGCATCGCCCAGGCCGACGGCTTCCTGACCGCCCGGCGCAGCGCCATCGGGACCTCGGCCCGCACCCGGCTGGTGGAAGCCCAACGCCATCTCGCGCAGGCGGACGCGATGGCCTCGACGGACCTGGCCGGCGCCGCCAACGAAGCACGCACGGCCGACAGCATGGCCGACGATGCCTACAGCCAGGCCCAGTCGGACTTCGGCGGACTGGGCGGTGGCGGCGGAATGGGCGGCGGCTACGGCCCGGGCGGGGGCGGCGGTTCGAACCTGGCCGGCTCGATCCTGGGCGGAATCATCGGCGGTGTCATTGCCGGCGGCGGACGCCGCGGCGGTGGCTTCGGCGGTGGCTTCGGCGGCACGCCGTGGGGTTCCGGCGGCGGATGGACCGGCGGCGGTGGCGGCGGATTCGGAGGCTTCGGCGGCGGTGGCCACGGAGGTGGCGGCGGCTGGAGCGGAGGTGGTGGTGGCGGTGGCCACGGAGGCGGCGGCGGCTGGTAGAACTCGCGGCCTCAGCACCTGCGGCGCATAGACTTACGTTCAACAGTCCAGACGATTTGAAGGGAGATCCAATCGATGGCTCAGACGACGATCCTCGGGCGTGTCGGACAGCTGCTTCGGGCGAATATCAACTCCATGCTCGATGGCGCCGAAGACCCGGAGAAGATGCTCGACCAGCTGGTTCGGGACTTCACCAACAACATGAGCGATGCGGAGGACGCAGTCGCCCAGACCATCGGCAACCTGCGCATGGTCCAGGACGATGCAAAGGAAGCCCACGACGCCGCAATCGACTGGGGCAACAAGGCTGCCGTCGCATCCAAGAAGGCCGACGAATTGCGAGCGGCCGGCAGCACCTCCGACGCCGACAAGTTCGACAGCCTGGCCAAGCTGGCGCTTGGTCGCCAGATCAGTTTCGAGACCCAGGGCCAGACCTTCGACACTCAAATCGCGCAGCAATCCGCGCTGGTCGACCAGCTCAAGGACGGCCTCAACAAGATGGCCGTGCGGCGTGATGAGCTGGTCCAGAAGCGCGACGAGCTGGTCGCTCGGGCCAAGATGGCGAAGGCCCAGACGCAGGTTCAGACGACGCTCAAGAACGTGTCCGTCATGGACCCGACGAGCGAACTGAGCCAGTACGAGGACAAGGTCCGGCACCAGGAGGCGATGGCCCAGGGCCTGGCCGAGGTGAACGCCAACTCCGTCGACGACCAGTTTGCGTCGCTACAGGGCGACGAGGACTCAGCCGAAGTGGATGCTCGGCTGGCGGCCCTCAAGGCGGCCAAGTAGGTCGTAGCCGCACCCGTATCGTCCCGATTTCCGACGGGGCAGGTCGTCTGCCCCGTCCGGCGGTCAGCGGGTCGCGGCCAGCGAGCGGAGCGCGGCTGCCTCGCCTGTCAGAACCCCGGCCCGCCACTCCAGGTATTGGGCGTGGCGAGTCAGCTCGTCAGGCGAGGCGTCGGCCGTCGTCCTCGTCGCCTCGGCGCCGCGGCAGTCCTGCGGGAGCTCACCACTGTCGTGGATTGGAATGAACGCCGGCGCGTCCGCGCCGACCGGTTCGGCGGCGGGCGCCTCTCCGCCCATGGCCTGGGCGATTGCCTCTTCGAGGTGCTGTTCCTTCAACTCTGCAACGTCCATCTTCGTCTCCCTGACGCTCGCCGTGATGCCGGGCCAATGGCGAACGGTCCTTCAGATGGCGCGGCCTGGTCCCCAGACTGCGCTTGCGGAGCCGACGGCGAGAGGATGGAAACCCTCGGTGTCATCGCCGAGTGAGATATGGTCGGGTGAGCGTGGCGCCGCGGCCAGCTCGCGACCGCCTGGCTAGCGATCTCCCTCGATCCAGCCCTGCCGTTGGGCCACGCGTACCAGCGAGGTCCGGCTCGTCACGTCGTAGCGGTCGAACATCCGCCGGAGCTGGCTCTCGACCGTCTTCACTCGAAGGGACAGGCGTTCGGCGATCTCGGAGTTGGCCTGGCCTTCGGCTACCAGCGCCAGGATTTGGGCCTCGCGCGGCGTCGGCGGGCGTAGCGCCGTACGCACGGCTCGGCGGACGTCGTCGGGGAAGGCCGTGCCTCCGGCGGCAACCGACCGCACGGCCTTGAGGACCTGCTCGATCGTGGCCATTTTCGAGAGGTAGCCTTTCGCCCCGTGTTCGACTGCGGCGACGTAGTAGCTCGGGTACGAGTACGCGCTCAGCATGATGAATGCCGGGCCGGGTGTGTGACGGGCGAGAACCTCGAGGCCGTCCACGGTCCCCGCCAGCCGGATGTCGCACAGGATGACGTCGGGCGATTGCGTTTGGATCAGGCGATCGGCGGAGACGCTGTCCGGCGCCGTCCCGACAACGGTCACGTCGAGTTCGCCCCGCAGAAGAGCCGCGAGCCCTTCGGCGATGGCGGGATGATCCTCGATGATCGCGAGCCGGATCACGTTCCAGCCTTGGCCGCCGGGTGCGCTACCCGAGCCTTGGATTTGCCGAGTGGGAGTCGTACGACGATCGTCGTTCCTTCAGCCAGGCTCGACTCGGCTTCGATCGTTCCGCCGTGCGCGGTCACTATCTCGCGCGCGAGGTAGAGCCCGAGACCGAGCCCCGCCGACGGCTTGTGGCCGAGCCGCGTATAGGGTTGGAACAGCAACGGCATCAAGCTCGGGGCGATCCCGGGGCCGTGGTCGCAGACTTCCACGACGGCGACCGAGCCGGTCCGACGCACTGTTACGTCTATGGTCGGCGACGTGGCCGCGTGCTCGACGGCGTTTGCGAGAAGATTGGCGAACACCTGCCCCAGACGACCGGCATCCGCCTGGATGAGTATCGGCCCGGGAGGCGGAGAAACCCGGATCTCGGGGGCCTTCGGTAGTGCTTCGGCGACCTCGACGGCATCGTGCACGACCTCGAGGAGATTGATCGGCGCGAGGGATAGCTGAAATCGACCGGCCTGGATGCGGCTCACGTCGAAGAGGCGTTCGATGAGCACCCCGATGTTCCTGGTCTGGACGAGGGCCCGGTCCGTATAGGTTCGGGCCTGCGCCGAACTGGTTGGGCCGAGGTTGCGCTCCACGAGCTGGAGGTATCCGTGGAGGGCGGCCACCGGGGTTTTGAGCTCGTGGCCCGCGGCGGCCATCAACCGCTCCAGGCTCAGCCGCATCGTCCGCTCGGACAGATCGCGGATCGCGATTACCCCGCCCCAGGTCCGGTCCTCGGCGGTCAGCGGCTCTGCCACGGCCTCGAACCAACGACGCTTTCCCCCCGGCCTGGCCACCGCGAACTCCATCCGGAATCGTTCCCCCCGGGCGGCGCGCTGCTGCGGCCGGTCGGCCGGCGGAATCGGGAGGCCGGCGGCGTCCTCGGACTCGATCTCGGCATCGCCACCGAAGAGCCGATCGTACGCGTCGTTGGTCGCCACGATCCGGCCTTCATGGTCGACCGCCACGACCGCATCGCCGAGGCTGGCCATGATCGATTGGAGGCGATCGTGCTCCTCCTGGAGGCTCAGCCTCTGCTGCTCGAGCGCCACCGTCTGGACACTGAGTTCCTCGGTGCGCGTGGCCAGGTCTTCGTTCGCGACTCGCAGCTCCTCGACGCTCGCCGTCAGCTCCTCGTTGAGGGTTTCGAGTTCTTCGTTTGTGGCCTGGAACTCCTCGTTTACAGTTTCAACTTCCTCGCGAGTGGCCTGCGCGTCCTCGCTGGCCAGAAGCATCGCTTCGTTGCCGACCCGAAGCTCGGCGACCAGAGCCGTCAGCTCCTCGTTCGCTCGAAGGAGCCGGCCGTTCGTCGCAACCGCCTTGTCGAGTCGCTGCTTCGTCCGGATCTCGGCGCGGCGTTCTTGTTCCGGCCTCGTCACGTCCGTCAGTTCGACGACGACGCCTTCGATGGCATGCGTCTCGACACGGTAGGGGCGGACCGTGGCTGCCACGAAATGGGCCGTCTCGCTGGCGGCATCGGTGGGCTCGACCTCGAACACGGCTGAGGTGGTCTTGCCGCTCAGCGCGGCATCGATCGCGGCACGGATCGCGCTGGGCGGAAGAACCTCCGCGAGGTGGATGAAATCCTGGTCGTAGGCGGTTCCGTGGATCCCGAGCATTTGGCGTGCCGCGGAGTTGATGCGCACGATGTAATAGCGCGGATCGACCACAACGATGCCGACACTAAGGTCGAGGAGCAGGCTATCCGCCGACGACGACGAGTCCGCCACGCGCTGCACGTCGCGATGCGTCACTCGGATGGCCTTGTCGAGCTGGGATTCTCCGCTCCGGCGCAGGCGTAGCAGGGCGGGTCGCATCGGTGGCATCGCGTAGTTCCCAGGCAGCCGCCGGTAGACTCGCAGATGTCCTTGCTCCGTCTCGAATGGCTCCGGCAGGGCCATGACCGTCTCGGAAGGCCCAAGCGCCAAGCGACCGCCGGGCCGTAACGAGAATGCGAAAGTCTCGAGCGCGATCCGCTGCATTGCCGTGTTGAAGTAGATCAGGACGTTCCGGCAGAGGAGTAGATCGATCCGAGGGAATGGCGCTCGCTCGCCGAGATCGTGCTCGCCGAAGACCATGAGGGCACGTAGCCGTTTGGCGACCTCGTAGCCGCCGTCCGATTTCAGGAAGTAGCGGTCCCGAGCGCCTGCAGGCAAGCCCTTGAGGGCGGTCGGCGGATAAATCCCCCGGCGGGCGAAGGCGACCCCCTCACGGTCGATGTCTGTCGCGAAGATCCTGATGTCCGGCCACGGGTGATCCTCGCCGAGCGCTTCGGCCACGATGATGGCCAGGGAATACGCCTCCTCGCCGGTCGAGCAACCGGCCGACCAGAGGCGCACTTCCCGCCGATCTCGCCTGGCCTCCGCGATCAACTCGGGCAGGACGTGTTCGCGCAGGTAGTCGAAGAGCTTTGGGTCCCGGAAGAACTCAGTGACCTTGATCAGAAGGCTGTTGACCAGTCGCGCGTATTCCTCTGGGTCGGACTCCAGATAGGCCGCATAGCCGCCCAGCGTGGGATGGGCTGTGGCATTCATGCGGCCGCGTAGCCGCCGCATGATCGTGGCCGGCTTGTAGCTGCCGAAATCTATGCCGCTTCGCTCGTGGATCCGTTCCAGGAGCTCGCGGAGCTCTTCGTGGTCGGACCCGTCCGCCGGTCGATTGCCGGCCGCCAGGAGGTCGCACAGGACCGATCCGATCGAATCGAGATCCGCCGTCGCGTCTACCAGGGACGGAGCGATCGAGCTCGGCATGGAGGGGAACATCGCCGTCGCGGGGTTCTCGATGACGACCGTTCCGCCGGCCTGCTTGACGTGCCAGGCGCCCGCGGATCCGTCGGATCCGCTGCCCGTGAGGATCACTGCGATGAGCCCGGGACCGAAGACGGTGGCCGCACTCTCGAACAGCACGTCGATGGAGGGCGCGACGGCACCGGGCCTGGCCGCGCTGAGTCGGAGGTCACCGTGGCTGATCTCCACCAGCCGGTTCGATGGGACGACGAAGATCACGCCGTCCTCCAGGGCCTCCCGCTCCTCGACGACTCGGACGGGCAGCGTGGCATGGCGGGCGAGGATTTCGTGCAGGTGGCTCGGGCGGCGCGGGTCCAGATGCTGCGCGATCACGACCGGCGCCGGGAAGTCGGCCGGCAGGCTCGCCACGAGGCGCGAGAGCGCCTCGATCCCGCCCGCCGATGACCCGATCACCACGAGCTGAGATTCCGTTGGAACCGCCGATGCCGTCAAGATGTCCCCATTATGGTGCGCGGCCGGAAAGGAATGGGCCCGAGATCGCGGCGGGTCCGCTGGCGAAGCCTGCGCCGATCTCATCAGGCGCTGCACCTGGCTCAGCTGCAGCCCGGCCTCCGCGGCTATTAGCCCAAACGATTCCGCGCACAGGGTTTTCATCCTCGCGCGACGCCCCGCGCCCGGTCCAGCATCGAACCGTTGCCATGGGCGCACATGAAAAGGCCATGGCGATGGATCGAGTCGACCGTAGCGTCGCAATTCAGTTACCCGCGGTGGCGCCGGGCCAACAGACGGCACGGACGGACAGTCGCGGCACCACTGGCTACGACGCCTGCCTTTAGGGGTGCTTCTATGAATCGTTCGCCAGCGTTCCTGTTCCGGGGCCTCGTCGCCCTTGTGCTGTTGGTGCCCGTGTCACTGGTCACAACCTTGCCCGCGGCCGCTGCGACGACGATCGCCGCGACGACGACGTGCGGCAACGCTGTCGACAATACGGGCGGTCTCGGCGCTATCTGCGAGGTCACCGTCGTCAACACGATCACCGCCAGCGGCGGATCCGCGAGCGTCACGGTCCGCGAGTGCCACGGCGCCGCGGGTGCCCCGACGGCGGCTTGCTCGACGAAGACGACCATCCTGACCAAGCCGGTCACCGCAGTGACTCAGTGCAACAACTCGATCAACGGCGGCGGCGGCACCCTCCGCTGCAGCGTCAAGGTCACGAGCAACTTCTACGGCGGAAGCCCAAGCGCGTCGCCCGCCACGGGGGCAGCGACGATGGTCGTCTCCGTCAACCAGTGCGTCGGTTCCGGCGCCAGCGGCATCGTCGGCCAGACGATCAAATGTGACCCATTTCCGGCGAACACAACCGGCGCGGCGATCACCCAGTGCAACCGTTCGGCCAATGGCGGGACGCTAGTCGGCCTGACCTGCACCGCCACGGGCACGATGGCCTCGGGCCATGTCGTCACGATCCATCAGTGCAACGACTCGGCCAATGGCGGCGGATCCCTGGTCATCTGCTCCGCCAGCCTGGTCAACACCGCCGTCAACGGCACGCCACCGCCCACCGCTACGGTCACCACTGGCTCGAGCGACAACTCGGCGCCGCTGTTGCCGCTGCTGGTCCTGCTCGCCTCGGGCGGCCTTGGTGCGGCGGTCGTCATGGCGCGGCGTCGGAGCATGTACCGCTAGGCGGACTCGGGTCGCTATGGGGCGACCAAAGCTGACTTGCCAGGATCGACGGGCCGCGTTCCCGGCCCGTCGATCTACTTGAGCCGGGGAAGCCCCGCCGACGGCCCCCCGAATCGGACTGCCGGAGCTCACACGCGACATCTCTGCGTCGCGGGTTTTCATCCTCGCGCGATATCAGGTCGCTGGTCCACTATCGGATCACGACCACGGATCGAAGGCCCCACCGGCTTGATAGCCGGATGCAGGTTCATCGTCCGCTGCCGGGAAGTAGACCACCGTGACTATTCAGGATCAGCGGAGCGTCACCACCGACGCGCCGACCACCACCGAGTCCGGTGGCTTGAGCAACCGGACCACAACCAGTCGTCGGGTCGACGTCCGGCCCAGCAACAACGAGACGACCCGCCGCATCGTCGTCCTCGTCTTCGGTCTGATCCAAATCGTGATCGGCCTGCGAATCCTCTTGCTGCTGCTGGACGCTCGAACGGGCAATCTGCTTGTCTCAATCATCAACAACGTTGGCGGCCTCCTGGCCGCGCCGTTCCAGGGAATCCTGCGCATAAGCGCTGTTTCCTCCGGCGGCTCCGTGCTCGATGTCGCCGCAGTCGTCGCTCTCGTCGGCTGGACAATCATCGAACTGATCGTGATCTGGAGCCTCGGTATCTTCCGGCACGAACCCTCACTCGCCTGATCAACCCCGCCCAAGCACGCAGTGCTCGCCGACCGGCTTCCGGATGGCGCCTGCTAAGAAAGAAGGACTTCCATGGATATTCCTCAGATGACACTCGTTACGTGGGTCGTCGTCGGTGCGATCGCCGGCTTCCTCGCCAGCGTCATTACCGGCTCCCGTGAGGGCCTGGTGATGATGATCGTCCTCGGAATCGTGGGCGCGGTCGTAGGCGGATGGCTCGCGATCGACGTCTTCCACATCTCCGGCGTGACCGGCGTCAACGTGAATAGCATCGTCGTCGCCGTCATCGGCGCGCTCATCGTCGTCTTCGTCGTCGGAAGCCTCGGCACCCGGCGCGGCGGGTACGGCTGGCGAAGCTAACCCGAGGAACGCTCCTAGAGCACTCGCCTCGTTCTGACAAACGCCACGCAGGATCGGCTCCTCTCCGGGCCGATCCTGCTCTTTCTGTTGGCAAATCCAAAGGTGAACGCCGCTCGGGGATGCAGGGGCTGAAGCCCTGTGTGCTCGGCGAAGCGAGCGCGTCGCGTGCTCCCGTCCCGGACGTCAATCTCATCCACCGACGGCCCCTCCGCTGCCCTACAGTGAAGGGGCCGCCACGTCTGCCGAGCGGCCATCAGGAGAGGACGCGATGCATACGGACTACATCCCGAAGTTGCTCCCGACCTCAGTGGACGAAGGGCAAGGCCCAGGCGTCCAGTTCCGCACGGATGGGGAACTGGTCCCGATGCTCACAATGGAACTCGACGGCTCGATGCCGGTCTACTTCGAGCACCACATCCTGCTCTGGAAGACGCCGAGTCTCGAGATCGGAATGCACACGATGAAGGGCGCCTTCAAGAGGGCGATCGCCGGCATGCCGGTCTTCATGACCGAGGCCAAGGGCGCCGGACAGATCGCGTTCAGCCGGGACGGCGTCGGCCACGTCTTCCATCTCAACCTGGCCCCGGGCCAGACCGTCGAAGTCCGCGAGCACCAGTTCCTGGCCGCGACCGCGAACGTGGACTACAGCTTCCGCCGGCTCCGAGGCGTCGGAAACATGCTCTTCGGTGGCACGGGCATCTTCATCGACACCTTCGCCGGCGGCCAGGGCGGCGGCACGGTCTGGTTGCACGGTTACGGCAACGTCTTCGAACGGGTTCTGGGGCCGGGCGAGGCCTTCGATGTCGAGCCGGGCGGTTGGGTCTACAAAGATCCGACCGTGGGCATGGAGATCAAGATGGTCGGCCTGCGGATGGGCATCCTGGGCGGCTCGGGCAACCTGATCTTCAACCGCTTCACCGGCCCCGGCCGGATCGGCATCCAGAGCATGTATCTCCACATGCCGACGGAGGATTAGGCCGCGCCACGACACCGCTGAGAATCGAACGGCCGCCGGGTTTTCCCGGCGGCCGTTCTCTTTGGCGAAGGGCTGTCAGCGAAGGGCTGTCAGCGAGGGGTTGTCAGCGAGGGGCTGTCAGGCTGCGGAGCCGACCGCGACCTTGGGGGCCGCGACCTCGACCGGGACGGCGGCCTGCACGGCGGCCACGTCGATCGAGATCTTGATCTCGTCGCCGACGAGAACTCCGCCACTCTCGAGGACGCCGTTCCACGTCAGGCCCCACGCCTTGCGGCTGATCTTGGTTGATGCGGAGAAGCCCGCGCGACGTCCACCCTGGAGATTTGCCACTACGCCGCCGATCTCTGCGTCGAGCGTTACGGGCCGTGTCTCGCCTCGGATCGTCAGGTCGCCCTCGATCTTGTAGCTCTCGCCATCCCGCTCGATGTGCGTGCTACGGAACACGAGCTCCGGATACACGATCGCATCGAAGAAATCCGCGCTCCGGAGGTGCGCATCGCGAGCCTCCATGCCCGTTTCGATGCTCGATGCGTCAATATGCGCCTCGACCGTCGAGCGTTCCGGGTTGGCCTCGTCGAAGTCCACGGCCACGCTGAACTTGCGGAACTGGCCGCGAACGGTTGTAACCATCATGTGTTTGACCGCGAACTCGATCTGCGAATGGGCTGGGTCCAGGTTCCAGGTGTTCATCCTGTAACTCCTATTTTCGTGCTCACGTGGACCCCGTCTCGGATCGTTCACTAAGCAACTAAGTGCTATAGTAGTTGAGCGCGCAAGAATACGCAAGCAGGCATTGGCAGGAGCAGTCCATGGATCAGCAAGTCAACAGGCCGGAGAACATCGGCCCACCGGCAGCCAAGGGTGTCGCCGGCATGGCGGGCTTACCGCAGGAGCTGGTGGCCTCCGTTCTCGATCCGGTCGAGCAGCGGGCATGGCGGGCCTTTCTTTCCCGACACGCTCGCGTGGCCCGCCGGCTCGAGGCGGATCTGATGGCGCGACACGATCTGCCGCTGGCCGAGTTCGATGTCTTGTTCCAGCTCGGCATGGCCGAAGGCCGGCGACTGCGCATGAACGAATTGGCGGATCGAGTTCTGCTCAGCCGAGCCGGTATCACCCGCCTCGTCGACAGGCTCGTCGCCGATGGCCTGGTCAGTCGAATGAAGTGCGCGTCCGATGCACGCGGCTATTACGCGGTCCTGATGCCGGCCGGCGTAGCCTGTCTGCTCGAGGCCACTCCCGGCCATATGGCGGCGGTCCGGCGCTTCTTCCTCGAATCGTTCACCGCGCCCGAGCTCGAGACGCTGGCCGAGCTGCTGGAGCGCGGGCAACCGCTGGATTGATACCCGGCGTCTAGGCGCTATCGTTCGGCCATGCCAACGCGCAGCGAGATCGTCGAGGTCTCCGGCAGGCAAGTCGCCATCACCAACCCGGACAAGGTCTTCTTCGCCGGTCCGGGCTATACCAAACGCGATCTCGTCGGCTATTACATGGCCGTGGCCGACGGTGCGCTCACGGGCGCTGCCGGACGGCCGATGGCGCTCAAGCGCTACGTCAACGGCGCCGACGGCGAGTTCTTCTTCCAGAAACGCGCCCCCGAATCGAGGCCGGACTGGCTCAGGACGGTGGAGCTGTCGTTCCCGTCCGGTCGGACGGCCGACGAGGTCGTCATCGATGACGCGGCCGGGCTGGCGTGGATCGTGAACCTCGGCTGCCTGGACCTCAACCCACACGCGATTCGGGCCGACGATCTCGATCACCCCGACGAGTTGCGAGTGGATCTGGACCCGATGCCGGGCGTGCCGTGGGACGACATCCGGCGGGTTGCGGTGGTCGCACGCGAAGTGCTCGTCGACGTGGGTCTCGTCGGCTGGCCCAAGACGTCCGGTTCGCGCGGCATCCACGTCAACGTTCGGATCGAGCGCTGCTGGTCGTTTGATCAGGTCAGGCGTGCCGCGCTCGCTCTAGCGCGCGAGGTGGAGCGTCGTGCGCCCGAGATCGCCACGAGCAAGTGGTGGAAGGAAGAGCGCCACGGCGTCTTCCTCGACTACAACCAGAACGCCAAGGATCGGACGGTCGCGTCGGCCTACTCGGTGCGACCGGTGCCCGACGCGCGCGTCTCGGCGCCGGTGACCTGGGACGAGCTGCCGGCATGCGAGCTCGGCGATTTCACGATCGAGACGATGCCGGGGCGGTTTGCTCGCGTCGGAGATCCGGCGGCCGGAATGGACGATGCGGTGGGGTCGCTGGAGCGCTTGCTGGAGTTGTCGGCACGGCAGGAGAAGGGCGGCCAGGGCGACGCGCCGTGGCCGCCGCACTACGCAAAGGCGGCCGGCGAGCCTCCACGGGTCATGCCTTCGCGGGCACGGAAGGACAGCGGGGCGGGGGAGGCCGGCCCGGGGCCGCAAGCCGGCGGCGGCCCGAGCCCCACAGGCCGCCGAGCGTCGACCAAACCGCTCGTGGAGATCGCGCGTGCGGCCACGCGGGAGGAGGCGCTGGCCGGCTTCGAGCGCTGGAAGTCGCGTCACGCCGGGGTTGCCGCCCACCTGGAGCCGGCCGACCTGCTCGTCGACTCGATGCGCGGCCGCTTCACGCTGTGGTACCGGATTCGCGTCAACCTCGAGCACGTACCGCCGGCCGAGCGCCCGCCGCAAGAGCCGCTGGACGCGGACTACGACCCCTGGTCGGCGGCCCGCTGATCGCGGTTGTTCTCAGTCCGCCGCTCCGATCCCGCCCGTTCATCCACCACGTCCTACCGCCCGAAGATCTCCGTGAGCTCGAACGGCGCGGTCGACTCGAGCTGGTCGTAGCGGCAGTCCGAGGGGCGTTTGTCGGGGCGCCAGCGCCGGAAGGAAGTGGCGTGGCGGAAGCGATCGCCCTGGAGGTGGTCATAAGCGACCTCGCAGACGCGCTCGGCTCGCAGCGGCTCCCACGTCAGGTCGCGGTCTCGGTTCCAGCGGCTCGTTGCGCCGGGCAGGCGCTGGCCTGACTCGCGAGCGGCGGCCTCCCATTGCGCCCATTCGGCCCAGGGGTGCCCGGCGAGCGCGTTCTCGCGCAGCGGCGCCAGCTCTTCGACCAGCTGCCGTCGCTTATCCACAGTGAAGCTGGCGGTGATTCCGACATGGTTCAACCGGCCCGTATCGTCGAAAAGCCCCAGCAGGAGCGAGCCGACCAGAGTTCCCGGTCCGTTCTTGTGCCATCGAAAACCGGCCACGACGCAGTCGGCCGTGCGGGCGTGCTTGATCTTGGCCCAGCCCCGCTTGCCCGGTTGGTAGGCGTCGGTCAGCCGTTTGGCGACGACGCCGTCGAGTCCTGCGCCCTCGAATCGATCGAACCAGTCGGCGGCCACCGAAGGGTCCGAGGTTGCCGGCGTAAGGTGGATCGGCGCCCGGGCGCCGGCCAACGCTTCCTCGAGAAGCGCGCGGCGCTCGCCCTGCGGAGCGGCTCGGAGATCGCGATCGTCCAGGGCGAGCAGGTCCCAGGCCACGAAGCTGGCCGGAGTCTGGGCCGCGAGCAGCTTCACCCGCGAGGCCGCCGGGTGAATGCGCATCAGCAGCGAGTCGAAGTCGAGTCCGTCCGGGCCGGCGATCACAACTTCGCCGTCCACGACGCAGCGAGCGGGCAGGCTGGCGCGGAGCGCCGGCGGCAGCTCGGGGAAGTAGCGGTCGAGTGGCTTGAGGTCGCGGCTCTGAATGAAGAATTCGTCGCCGTCGCGGAAAACGATCGCTCGAAAGCCGTCCCACTTTGGCTCGTACTGCCACCCCGGGCCCGTGGGGATTTCGTCGGTCAGCTTCGCCAGCATCGGCTCGATCGGCGGCTGGAACGGCAGGTTCACCCGGCGACTATAGCCGAGGTGTTCCGCCTCATGGCCACGAGTCGCGTCAGGAGAACTTCGACATAGCCACGGCCGGCCCGCTCACGTCCCAGCCTGGGCCAACCGCACGACCACGCCCTCGTTCGGGCCGAGAATCAGGGGCGCCAGCGAGACCTCGACGTCGGTGTGTCGAACGGCGTCGGTGGAGAGTTCAACGTGGCCGCGCCGCTCGACCGCTCCGTCCGAGGCCCCGTCCGCATCGAATCGCGCCGCCGCGTCCGTGAAGTTCAGCGCAACGAGCAGCGACTCCCCGTCCGCCTCGCGCACGAACGCGAAGACGCCCTCCGGCGCATCGAGCGAGCGGTACGAGCCGCGGAGCAGCGGCGCCGATCCCTTGCGATACCAGATGAGGCGGCGATACAAGCCGAGCATCGATGCCGGGTCGTCCCTCTGCGCCGCCACGTTGACCCGGTCCGCCTCGGACCCGATCGGCAGCCACGGATCGCCGGTCGTGAAGCCGGCCCCGGCGCCCGGCGCCCATTGCATCGGTGCGCGCTCCGGATCGCGGCCTTCCACGTCCAACGCCCGCTCCGGCGGCACCTCGGCGTCGGCCTGGCCGATCTCCTCGCCGAAGTAGATGAACGGTGTCCCGCGCAAGGTCAGCAGCATCATCGCCGCCACACGTGCCCGCGCCAGGCCTGCCGGCCCGCGCCCGCCGTCCGCGGTCGAGTCGTAGCGGCTGCGGGCGCGGTGGACGTCGTGGTTCGAGAGCGTGTAGTCCGGCCAGGCGCCCACCGGCAGCAGCGACTCGAATTGGTCGGTCGCCTCTCGAAACGCCGACGCAACCCAGGGCTGTCGCAGGAAGCTGAAGTTGAAGGCCAGATGCAGCTCGTCGTTCGCTTCACCGTAGTAGCGGGCGACCCGTTCCGGTACCAGGATCCAGACCTCGCCGACCGCCATCCGATCGCCGTACGAGTCGAGCAACCGTCTCCAGGAGCGATGGATCTCGTGGACCTCGGGCCAGTCCTCGTCCATTCGTCGCGACTCGATGGTGAGAGGCTCGGGGTTGTCCCGCAAGTCCGGGTCCTGGAGCATCATGTGCGCCACGTCGATGCGGAAGCCGTCGACGCCCCGATCGAGCCAGAACCGCAGAGTCGCCTCCATTTCGGCCCGAACCTCCGGGTTCCACCAGTTGAGGTCCGGCTGCTCGGCCAGGAACGAATGCAGGTAGTACTGGCCGGTGGTCCCGTCCAGAGTCCACGCCGATCCGATCGGGAAGCGGCTCTGCCAGTTGTTCGGAGGCCCGCCGTCCGGCGCGGGGTCGGCCCAGACATACCAGTCCCGCCGGGGGTTCGTCCGCGACGAGCGCGACTCCACGAACCACGGATGCCGGTCGGACGAGTGATTGGGCACGAAGTCGACGATGACCCGAATGTCGTGCTCGTGAGCTGCGGCGAGCAATCGATCGAAGTCGGCCAGAGTGCCGAAGACGGGGTCGACGTCGCGGTAGTCGGCCACGTCGTAGCCGAAGTCGGCCATAGGGGAGCGGTAGAACGGCGAGATCCAGATGGCGTCCACGCCCAGCGAATGCGGCGTTCCGTCGTTGAGGTGGTCCAGGTGCGCCGTGATCCCGGGGAGATCCCCCACGCCGTCGCCGTTCGAGTCGGCGTAGCTGCGCGGGTAGATCTGGTAGAAGACGGCGCTCTTCCACCACTCGCGATCAGACACAGGTTCTCGCTCCTCGGTCGGATGACTGCCGCTCCGATGGGAGCAGCTGGTCGCGATGGCCTGTCAGGGCCGCTTTTCGTAGCCCAGAGCTCGCATCGCGTCCTCGAATTGGGCCTGGGTGATCTCACCACGGCCGAACCGATATCGCAACGCGTCGGCGGCCGGGTCAGGCCGCAGCCCCGTGGGTCGGCCCGCAACGTTACGGACGGCGACGACCACCAGCCACAGGATCGCGATCGGGATCGCGAGCCAGAGGAAGATCGTGAACAGGAGGAAGAACCCGACATTGGGACCCAGTTCCATCATCTCGACCTCCTTGCGCCGCTCGAGACGCAGCCGTCGAACCTCGTCTGGTGCAACCTCGAAGGCCCCAGTCTAGATGGCGAGCGACGGCCGGTGGAGCTGGTTGCGCCTCAGGACTGCTCGGCGCCGACCGAGACACCGACGCTGCCGGCCGAGCGAGTTCGCGCCTGGACCACTTCCCATTCGTCGATCGCCCGGCTGACGTGCGCTACCGCGGTCTCGACGTGGAACGATTCGTCGGTTCCGCCGCGTAGTGGGGAGACGTCCGGGGTGTAGTGCTGGCCGGGCGGCAGCGGGCCACATTGCTCGATCGCCCTGGCGAGGCGTTCGGAATCGCACAACGCGCCGGGCGCGATCAGGAGCTCGCCCAGCAGCTCGTCGAGGTCTCGACCCAGGAGAAACACCTCCATGGTGTCCGGCATGAAGAGCTCAGGCAGGGCGACGGTGCCCTGCCATCTAAACCCGAGCTGGTCGCCGAACGGGGTCTGCCCGAAGAAGAAGGGGCCCCCGTCCTTCGGCGGCGCGTAGACGGATCGCCACCACGAGGCGGCATTCCAGGCGAGAACCTCCGGGCCTGCCAATTCCGAGCCGGCGTCGCCGAAGATGTAGATCTCGCCGCCGCCGAAGACGCCGGCACCCACGCGAAGCCAGAACAGCTGCAGCGCGGCAGGCACCGCCACGCCGAACCGCTCCTCGATAGCTTCGGCCAGGGACACGCCGTCGACAGGGCGCGCCTGGCCGGGGGTCGGTGGGTAGGCTGCGAGGAACGATTTGTAGGAAGCGTCCCGCTTCATTCGTACCCCACTCGGTGACTCGTCCTCCAGCCCTTGTTATCCGAACGTTTCCGGAACTCTACTCCCTCGGCCGCCTCCGGTGGCGGCGAATGCACCGTATCGGTGACGCGACGAACCGGGGCAGCTAGCCCGGCAGCCGGGCGCGGACGTGGGCCAGCCGCGCATGCAATCCGTGGCGGCGTGGACCGGCGATCACGAGCGCCACCGTCCAGGCCAGCAAGGAAACCATGACCACGCCGTACACCGGCCAATAGTTGCCGATGCGGTCGTACAGAATGCTGCCGATGTTCATCACGATGATCCCGCCGGTCGGGTAGGCGACGGCGATGACGCCGAAGATCGCCCCGAAGTTGTGGCCGCCGAAGACGTCCGAGAAGGCGGCCGATCGGATCGCGATCGTGGCTCCGATGCCGAAGCCGTACGCGACGTATCCGGCCGCGGCGACGGCCAGCGTCGACCCGTTGGAAGCGAAGACCGCGGTTGCTCCCGCGGCGATCAGCGCGGCGCAAAGCAGCCCGATGTACCGCCGCCCGTAGCGATCGGAAAGTCCGCCGCCCGCGACCTGACCGACCACATACGCATAGCACGACACGGCCAGCAGGACCGCGGCAAGGTCCGGCGAGATTCCCTGAGCCACGGCGTGACGGGGCGACATCTGGTAGATGCCCTCGTCGATGCAGCCGATGCCGACCGCTCCGACGAGCAGGATCAGGAAGCGGCGCGTCCGCAACGTTCGCCGGAGAGCGTCGGGCCGCGAGCGGCTGCCGGGCGGAAGCGGCTCCTGGGACGCGGCGATCGCACCCGGGGCCGCGGTCTCATGCAATCCTCTACCCGTTTCTCCGCCCCGTGGCGTGGCCGCGCTCGCCGCCCCCGCGCTCGCCGCCCCCGCGCTCGCCGCCCCCGCGCTCGCGGCCCGCATCGGACTCCGCACAGGCACGATCACCGCCGCTCCCGTCGTCATGAGCCAGACGAACGGCAGGGCGGATAGGGACATCACCGCGAATACCAGTGACATGGAACGCCAGCCGACATCGCTCAGTGCACCGGCGGCGAGCGGCAGGATGACGGCCACCCCGATCCCGGGACCCGCGTACGCGATGCCGAGCGCCAGGCCGGCGACGCCCGCATAACGGCGGGCAACCGCAGTCGTCGTGCCGACGAAGGTCAGCTGCAGCCCTAGGGCCAGGAAGACTCCATACGCGGCGATGAGGAACGCCACATCCGTCGCCGCGGACGCTACCAACCAGCCCAGCGCGATCAGGACGACACCCATCGACAACAGCAGGCGATCCCCGAAGACGTCGAATGCGCGGCCGAGAAGCGGCGAAGCCATCGCCGAGACGAGCAGGAACATCGTCCAGGGCATCTGGCCAAGCTCGCGCGAGGCGTGGAAAGTGGTCTCGAACTCGGGCGCAAGCAGCGGAAAGCAATACAGGGGCGCATATGCGATCGCGCCCACCACGAAGGCGCCCAAGACGGGCAGGCTGCGGACCATGTCCCTCCGCGGGGAGCGCAATCTGGACACCTCGTCATCGTACGAGGTGCCCGCGACGGCCGCAGCGGTCGAACCGCCGGCCCCCCGCCTGAGTTGCCGCCGAACCGGCCGCCCGAGGTGCCCTCAGGCGGCCATGCGGTCGCTCAGCTCTAGCTCTTGGTAGAAGGCTCCGCCTCGGTATCCACTGCCTCTTCGACAGCCTCCGGAGCGACCTCTGCGACCACCGGCTCCTCGACCGCGCGCTGCGGGATGACCTTGGCCACGATCTCGTCCGGATCGGACAGAAGGGTCACGCCGGCGGGCAGGACGACGTCGCGCATGTGGATGGCGACGTCGAAGTCAACGAGCGACTCGACCGAGATCTCGAAGGACTCGGGCAGCTTCTCGGGCAGAGCGCGAACGCGAACGCGGTCCACCGTGTGCAGCAGCGTGCCGCCGAGCTTGGTCGCGGCGTAGGCCTCGCCCGTCGTGTGGAGCGGGACCTCGACGGTCACTTCCTCGCCCGACTTGAGGGCGAACAGGTCCACGTGCAACAGGCGGCGGTAGCGCGGGTCGATCTGGATACCGTGGACCATGACCCGCTGCTTCTGCTTGCCGTCGATCTCGAGCGAGATGATCGAGTTCGAATGGATGGTGCGGCGCAGGTGGTCGAATTCGTGGGCATCGAGGGTGACGTTGATCGACGCCAGACCGTGGCCGAAAACGACGGCCGGGATCTTGCCGTCGTGGCGCAGGTGTGCGACTGCCTTGCCGGTTTCGGTCCGGCTCGTGGCGGTCAGGACTGTCGTGGTGGCGCTCACTGGCGGGATCCTCCTGCGCGGTTCGATCGACACGCGGCCGAAGGAACCGGTCGCGAGGGGTTGATCTATTTGATCTATTGGAGTCGCGGCGGAGCGCGACTTCGACTGTGGAGCCTACCACGCGCAGCCCTCCGGATCGAATTCGTTCGCGCGCGGACGTAGAACAGGCGGGCCCCGGCGGGAAACACGAGGCCGCCATGGCGCCGACGAGCGGTCTTCCCTGGTGTTCGTGCCGGTTTCGGCCTGGTCGTGGGAGACTATGCAGACAGCTTCGCCTGCCGCCGTAACCGCCGGCGTCTTTCGCGTCCGCTCCCGTTCAAGGTCGGAGCCAGCTTCGGTCGATGATCAACGTCTTCGTGAGCCTGGCCGCCATCATGGCCTTCCTGTTCGGGCAGGCCGCCACGCCGACCCGGTCGACCTACAGCTACGACTTGTACGACCGGCGCGCGATCCGCTACCAGAACCCCGATCTCACCGCCTGCACCGCCGCGATGACGCAGTCCATGCTCAACACCATCTACTACGCGTCGAGCAGGCCGCTGTCGGCGGCGACCGCCGTCCAGGCAGCCCAGCCGACCTTCACCTGGAAACCCACGCTCTCGCAAAGAACCCAGAAGTCGATCCTGCTCTATGAGCGGTCGCACATGACCATGTATACGGGCACGCTCGGCTCGGACGTGCACGGCTGGCGCAACGCCCTCAACTACTACGGCTGGGGCAGCATCGACGCCGGCGTCTACAAGGACTTCTCGTACACGACCTTCGACCAGGCGATCAAGGCCACGGTTCGAGCGATCGCGATGACGAAC
>Ga0182021_10001587_pt1 | contig 26253 bp, 23 predicted proteins | sample 612E3MmetaG_FD_120493 | JGI IMG/M metagenome (GOLD analysis project Ga0182021, IMG submission 120493) | Permafrost microbial communities from Stordalen Mire, Sweden - 612E3M metaG (Illumina Assembly) | ecosystem: Environmental > Terrestrial > Soil > Wetlands > Permafrost | place: Sweden...
CTCTGTCTTTGACAATAAGAGCTTTAACCTCTCCTTCTGATCGTCGCTTAATAATGTCCGTGGTCGCATATCTCCCTCCATAATTGGTTTTTTATGAGGGATATTATATATTGGTTTATGTATTAATGTAACTTAGCATAAATCCTCAAGGCAAGCGATCTAACTGCCAATACCTTCGTTGTAAGGATATAATGGAAATAAAAAAGGCCTTTCACCTTTTTATCTGGCAATCTGGCCTTTTTATATGCTCGCTATTTATTAAATAATTGTTTCCTCAAAACCATGGTAAACCGCATCCCCTTTTTGGGGTTCAACACTTCTTTATGTTTTTACCCTTTAAAAGAGAAAAAGTCCATCAGAAGAGTAATTTTTTGGTTTTAATTGCGCCTTTTCAAGAAATAAAAAAACCCCTCCCCCCCCCGTCGAAACGAGGGAGAAGGATTGAGGGGAAATGGAGGATGTTTCCATCCTCACGACGAAATTCGACAGAAAGTGATTACTCCTAAAAGTTAACCTTCCCAAACACGCTGAGATTGTTAACCTGTCCGTCCATTTACGGCATCATTGGTGTTGGATAGGTAATAAAAGCGCGCGAGATAAAACCTATCACTACAAAAATCACAACCGCCGCGACAACTACTGTAACCGTGTATCCCAGGGACTTTTCTTGAGGAGCCTTCATCAAAACCGGGAGTCCGAGGTAAAGAAGATACAGGCCGTACAATCCCAGAATCATTAAAGGACTTAGGGCGGGAATAATCAACAAAACACCAAGTATCCAGCCGGGCGTGTAAGAGTAGGCGGCAACCTTAAACGCCTGGTTGATGTTCTTTTCGCCTGAAAAGGTAGGCGCTAAAGCATCAATAACCAGGGCTAGGATATAGACGCCGACGAGCGTCAGAATGTAGCTAACTACTCCAGATGTCAGAGATGAGGATAGGGAAAACCGGAATCCTCCAATACCCACAAGGGACATTCCGATAATGGAAGCCACAGGCCCGATGGCTGCCAAGATGATAACGTAGGTTTTGTACAACTCCGGGATGGTTGTAGTCTCTCCAGCAATTGTCTGCCACTCCTGCTTTGGCCTGAGCAAAATCCCTTGGACGCGTTCAATTAAATTCATGGTTATCCTCCTCCTTTGCCTTTTTAAAGTTTTAGTAATGAGTATAATACTAGACGCTTATTCCCTTTATAAAACTCACAGGCTGCAAAGCAGAGACCAGCGATACAAAAAACAAAAGCAACAGGAAGGACCAGAATAAAAAAATTTTATTTCACTTTCATCTCCCGTCCGCTTTAAAATCGTGGTCCATTGGGTTGCTCTGCCCCAAAGCGAGGTTAATAATGTTATAATAATTAATTTAAACCCCGGTGTCAAGAATCTATCTGGCTCCCTGCCCAACCCGGTTGAGATGCATAAATGGTGGTACTCTTGCCAAGAGGTGTTTATATTTTTTCGCTGATCCTTTATTCCCTTGTTTTCAGGTTTTTTTCCGATTTATTAAATACATGGTGAAGAAAAGTCAATAAAACCAAGGGAAATCCGGCAAGACCTCGTTGCAATCCCCCACAATCTTTGTCCTCAATCTTTGGCGGGTAGCTTCTTTTTCAAGGTGAGCATCAGCACGCCGGCTAAAGCCAGAAAACCAGCAAGAGATACATACGCCCACGAGAAAGAGCCGGTCATGTCTTTGACAAAACCGGCAAGATACGGGCCGATATACCCTCCGACATTGCCGAAAGAATTGATCAGCCCCACCGCTCCGGCTGCTGCTGTTCCCGACAAAAAGGAAGTCGGATAAGACCACCAGACGCCAAAAGCGCTGTATACCCCGATGGCCGTGAGGGCGATGAAGATGAGATTTATGAACGGATCGTTCACAAAGGTGCCGACTCCCAAGCCGATCGCGCCGATAAACATGGGCACTGCTCCGTGCCAGCGTTTTTCACCCGTTTTCGATGAAGAACGCCCCACAAAAAGCATTGCTAAAAGCGACAGAATCATGGGAATCACAATCTGCCAGCCGATCATCAGGTTTGACCAGCCGGATATTTCTTTGAGCGCCGTGGGCATCCAGTAGTTAAAACCCCAGAAACCGCTTATCCAGAGAAAATAAATCAAACACAGCTTGAGCACTTCCCGGTCGCAGAGCGCCTCCCACACGGTATAGCGACGCGCTGACTTTTTAGCTTCGGTTTCCTGCTTAAAACGCGCTTTTAAATACTGTTTCTCTTCCGGGGTAAGCCAGGTTACCTGTTCCGGCCAGTCAGCCAGCAAAAACAAGACCATAACCCCGAAGATGAGCGCGGGTACTGACTCAATGACAAACAGCACCTGCCAGCCTTTCAAACCCAAGACCTCAATACCCAGTATCCATCCGGCGAGCGGCGCTCCAATAATCGCTGAAATCTGCAGAGACGTAAGCATCAGGGCAAGCGCCTGAGGCCGCTCTTCAGGCGTAAACCAGCGCGGAAAAATGCTCGCGTACATCACCGGATAAAAACTTGCCTCCGCCGCTCCGAGCAAAAAGCGCACCAAGCAAAACTGCCACGCGTTCGAAACAAAGACCATGCACCCGGAGATAAGACCCCAGGTAATCATGATCCGGGCGAACCACATGCGGGGACTCCAGCGTTCAGCGAGGAGCGCTCCCGGCACTTCAAAGAGCACGTACCCCACGAAAAAGATCCCCGAGCCCATGCCAAAAACCTGAGCAGTAAACCCAAGGTCAGCGTTCATGGTAAGGGCCGCATAGGCAATGTTTACCCGGTCGAGATAGGCGATGACTGACCCGATAAACGTGGGGAGGATAATATAGAGGTACTTTTTGCGAAGAAGACTTTTTGTGCTAACGAAATTGTTATCCATACGTGTTTTTATCCTCTTTAAGCGATCTGCGCGTTCCAAAGTCGGCGACGACTAAGATTTTTTTCGGGTGCGTTAATCGGGGCATCACTCCGGTAAACCCCGTTAGAAAAATTTTACATGGGGCATTTACCCCGTGTAAAACAGTGTAAAAATTTTAAAGTTTACCCCGTGCTTCCGCACGGGGCATTTCTAACGGGGTAACCACTTACCCTTGCGTTAAAGCACGGTGGTATTCAGAGATGAGTATTTCTTTTTTAATACCCTGGTCAATAAAATCCCAAGGAAAAATTTCAGTAAGCTCACGATGGCGGTAAACGTAAAAGTCAGGGTTGACGTCGGTTTCCTGCAGGGCTTTGTTCCAGTCACCGTTATTCTTGTTCACCTGGAGAAGGATCTTGCTTACTCGCCGGTCACCTCTGCTCAAGAGAGCCTGGATGTAGCTCCATTTGGGAAGGTCCTGGGTGGTCGTGACTTGGCGCTCATTCTTGAGACCATTCTGGATGTGTTTAATCTTGTGCTGCAAAAGTTTGAGGTCCTCAAACGGAACCCACTGAAACGGAGTAAACGGTTTGGGAACAAAAGGAGAAAGGCTTAAGTTAATCGTGCCCGGTAGATTTTTTTTCTTAATGCTCTTGATGATAACGTGCTTTATTTGTTTTGTCAGCGAGACTATCTGCTCAATGTCCTCCATGGTCTCCGAAGGAAGGCCGACCAGAAAATAAAGCCGGAGGTTCGGGATGCCGCTGGCAACCACCATCTCCACGGCTTCAAAAATTTCTTCATCCGTAATATTTTTTCTGATCAGACGACGGAGACGCTCCGAACCCGTTTCCGGCGCCATGGTGATTGACTGGTGACCACTTTCTTTCAATGCGAGCAAGAGATCCCGGGTTATGACATTAGCCCTCAGCGAGGATACCGAGAGTTTTACTCCCGCGGCTCTCAGCCGGGCGCAGATGTCTTTGAGTTGAGGATGGTCCCCGATCGCCGCACTGATCAAGCCGATCTTTTTCTCACCGCGTAAAGCGCTCTGAATAGATTTTTCAATCGTGCCTAATGATCTCATCCGCACCGGCCGATAGACCCATCCGGCAGCGCAGAATCGGCAGCCAAACGAACAGCCCCGGCCGATTTCCACCAGAAACATTCCGCCAAACTCTATCCCCGGAGCATGGATGACGGACTGGGTCGGATAGTCATCCACGTTTTTGACCCACCTCCGCTTTACAATAGGTGGAATGCCTTTTTGGGGAAGAACCTCAGCAATCTGTCCGTTTTCCTGGTAGGTAACAGAATAAAAGCGGGGAACGTAAATACCGCCAACCGTGGTAAGGCGGGTTACAAGATCGCGACGGAGAACTCCTTTGCTTTTGAGTTCCAAAATCAAGGAAAGGGCTTCAGGTAAAAGCTCTTCAGCTTCACCGAGAGCAAAGAAGTCCATGAACTCTGCCAATGGCTCCGGGTTAAGGAAGGCGGCAACGCCTCCGGCACATACCATCGGGTAGCCTTCTTTGCGCTGCGAAGCGCGAAGAGGAACCCGCGCTAAATCAAGGATGGTTAAAACATGGGGATAGTCATTTTCAAAGGAAAGAGAAAAGGCGATGAGATCGAAATTTTGAAGGGGTTTCTGGGTCTCGAGGGAAAAAAGCGGTGTCACGGAACGTTGAAACTCCAGAAGATCTGCCCGTTCGGGAAGGAACGCCCGTTCGCACACTGCCTGAGGAAGCTCATTGATGATCCGATAAACGGATTGAAAACCCAAGTTGGCCATTCCCACATGGTAATAGTTGGGAAAAACCAGAGCAAGGGAGAGCTTCCCACCCGAGGGCTTAACAATCGTTCCTTGTTCCTGTGCCAAGAGGGCCCTGGCCTTCTCCTTCAACTTCCACGACATAGTCTCTCATAGGCCGCAAATAAGGTAAGTCGGGGCTATTGTCTGTTGCCCCGACTTACAGTGTTATTTTTATTATACCATCCTTTGCGTTATTCTGCATGACGCCGGAGAAACGTCGGCGTATCATAATCATAGCCGTCATTGAAATAGCCGTCAACGATCGTGCCTACTTTAACCACATCAGGTATCACCTGACCAAGCTCCTGAAGCTTTTTTCGCCACACCGCGGGGCTGTCGTCATCCTGGATATATTTGTTGAGAAAAGAGACATTGCTCTTGAACTGTTTTGCTTTTTCTTCTTCGTTTTTCCCAAAACCCGTGGCAATAACCGTCACGCGCACTTCATCTCCCGCATTCTCATCAATCACTGCTCCAAAGATGATATTCGCTTCTTCATGGGCATCTTCCTGAATTAAGGTAGAAGCTTCGTTGACTTCAAAAAGCGTTAAGTCCGGCCCGGCGGTAATATTAATCAGTATGCCCCTGGCACCATCAATGCTGATATCTTCCAGGAGCGGACTGGAGATCGCTTTTTGCGCTGCTTCTACCGCCCGATTTTCGCCGCTTGACCGTCCGATTCCCATAAACGCCATACCCATTTCGGACATCACTGTGCGGACATCGTTAAAATCGAGGTTCACCAGCCCGGGGATGGTAATCAGGTCAGAAATCCCTTTGACCGCATGAAGAAGAACTTCATCTGCCTTTTTAAAGGCATCGAGCAACGTCGTCTTTTTCCCTGCATTTAACAAAAGTCTTTGGTTGGGAATGGCGATAAGCGTGTCAACCACATTTTTCAATTCTTGAATACCCCGCTCCGCCGACTGCTGTCGTTTTTTCCCCTCGAACACAAAAGGTTTGGTGACCACCGCAACCGTGAGCGCCCCCACCTCCCTAGCGATCTTCGCCAAAACAGGGGCACCTCCGGTACCAGTACCTCCGCCCATGCCTGCGGCAATAAAAACCATGTCCGCGCCAGCCAATAAGCTCTTCATTCTCTCCGCATCTTCCAGCATCGCATCGCGGCCTACTTCGGGCACACCCCCTGAGCCCAACCCATTCGTCAGCTTAAGTCCTAATTGCACTTTAGCCGTAGAACGGCAGGCCCCCAAGGACTGCAGGTCCGTATTCGCCCCAATAAACTCCACTCCTTCCAGGCGGGAATCAATCATGGTGTTGAGCGCATTGCACCCTGCTCCTCCTACCCCGACAACTTTTATCTTTGCATCCATGGTGGTTACATCCGCTAATTCTATCATCTGCTTTTCCTCCTCTCTTATGAAATGATGTTGCTAAATTATAAAACCTTACTCATTCGACAAGGTCTTTTTCTCCTTTGATCAAAAAACCTCCAAAAACCATTTTCTCATCCTCTGGACAAAAGCATGAGAGGAATTTCCGTTGCCATTAAAGTTATGGTTAGCCTGATGATTATTCCCATAGAGAACTAAACCGATTCCCGTGGCATACATGGGGTTGTCGGCCACGTCTTTTAATCCTTTCACTCCCTGAGGATATCCAATCCGCACCGGAAACTTAAAAATTTTTTCTGCCATCTCTTTTATCCCCGGTAGGAGGGAAGCACCACCCGTTAAAACCACTCCCGCCCCGATAAATTCCACCAGCTCAGATTTTATAATCTCTCGGCAAACTAGGGCGAGGGTCTCCTCGGCCCGGGGTTCAATGATCTCGCACAGGGTCCGCCGGGCTATGGAGCGGGCTCCACTTCCATCAGCGGTTAAAACATCGATCATTTCATCGCGGCTGACCGAGTTGGCAAAAGCGTTTCCGTATTCTCTTTTTATCCGCTCCGCTTCTTTGACCGGGGTTCTCAGCACCAAGGCAACGTCTGAGGTAAACTGGTTGCCGCCAACAGGTATCACTGATGTATAGGTAATGCTCCCATTGAAAAAAATGGCGATATCGGTTGTGCCTCCTCCTATGTCAACAAGTGCAACGCCCAGCGCTTTTTCTTCAGGGGTAAGCACGGCTTCACTCGAAGCAAGTTGCTGGAGGATAATATCCTTCACGTCGACACCAGTCTGATTAGCACACTTAACAATATTCTGGGCTGAGGTTACCGCACCGGTTACCACGTGCACCTTTGCCTCAAGACGCTTCCCGGACATTCCTAAAGGATCCTGGATACCACCTTGGTCATCAACGATAAATTCCTGGGGCAACACATGGATAATTTCTCGATCGGTCGGAATCACGATCGCCCGTGCCGCATCAAGGGACCGCTTGATATCCGCCCGTTTGACCTCCCGGTTCTTGACCGCGGTAACGCCATGGCTGTTAAAGCTTTTCACATGACCTCCAGAGATTCCCGTATAAACCGTTTCGATTTTATACTCCGCCATTTTTTCTGCTCCTTTTTTGGCATGACGGATGGAATCAATGGTAGCCTCAATATCAACAATCATCCCCTTTTTCAGTCCGTTAGAGGGTGAGGTTCCAATGCCCACAATTTCGATGCCCTCGGATGTTTTTTCCCCTATAATAGTACAAATCTTCGTCGTTCCGATATCAAGTCCAACAACAACATTCCTAGTGCTTCCCATGTATACCGTCCCTCCTTTCTCAACTTTTCGAGGAAGAAGCTATCTTAACGCGGGCTTCATCTAAAGAAATTATTTCTATCGCCTGAGGTTTTATCTTCCGTTTTGCCAAGTCTTCCTTAAGGCTTCTCAGCAACGCAAGTTTTTCTGAGTAATTCTTAAGATCCATCTGAATGGGAATATTCTCAGTGAGCGTATAAAGGGTGATCCCATAATCGCCATCCACATGAACCTCCGAAACCGTACGTGTGGGAAAAACATCCATGTGCTCAGCAGTCTTTAGGAAATCAAGAATCTCCTTGACACGCTGAGTGTTCGGTTCGGAAAGCGAAAGACCCGTTATCACGGGCATATCAATGTTATCCTGCCGTTCAACTTTTTTAAATAAATCTCCATCTTGGTCGACCAGAAAAAGATCTTCCTGACTTACCAGAGCTACCGGAACCCGCTCAGTAATTTCTATAATAAGTTGGTGGGGAAAATTCCGTTCAATTCGCACGTCTTTCACCCAAGGGTTGGCAATGATCTTTTGCGAAATCTCCTGCAAATTAAGCGCAAGGATATTATATCCCTGTCGTAAGTGAGCAAGGCTCATCAACTCCTGGGGCTTGACGTTTTTACACCCCTCAAAGCGGATGTCCTGTAAGGCAAAATAGGGAGAGCGTGTAACCAAGCTCCCGCCATAATATAAAGAGGCCGCCGTCAAAATAATAATCGTTGAAAAAAGCATAAGCCGGAGAAAAAGAAAACAAATTTTTTTTATCTCTCCGTGCTTTAAATGTCTTTTTTTCCACGGAAAAGATTTTTGGTTCGTTATTTTTTGGGAGTAATAATAATCTAAATCAATCATCACGCCTCATCTTCGCATCAATGTACAATCGCGCTGAAAGCAAAATCCGTTCGGCCAGGCTCGGAAAATCTATCCCCACCCGAGCTGCGGCCATGGGTAATAAACTTGTCTCCGTAAAGCCGGGAATCGTGTTTACTTCTAAAATCGTAAGCTCACCATGTTCATCTAAACGAAAATCTACCCGCGCGGCGCCCGTGCATTCCAACGCCTGGTACGCGGCGACTCCCAGCTCCTGGGCGCTTTTCGTTATTGTCTCTGGAAGCGGGGCAGGAATAAGATACTCGGTTTTTCCCGGAGTATATTTTGATGCATAATCATAAAATCCGCTCTTCGGCACAATTTGGATCACAGGAAGCGGTTCCCCGTTCAGAACCCCCACCGTGATATCCACGCCCTCAACATACTGTTCCAGTAGTATTTCCTCACCATAGTAAGCTGCTCTTTGCACTGCCTCATCAATCTCTTTTTCGGACATTACAATTGAGGTCCCAATCGTAGAACCACCACAGACCGGCTTGACCACCAGAGGAGGAGCAATCGAGACCGTTGAGCGGGTACCGGACACCACCACCTGAAACTCAGGGGTAGGAAGCCGATGATATACGAATATTTTTTTGGCCATCGCTTTGTTCATAGCCAGAGCACTAGCCAGTACTCCTGATCCGGTGTAGGGGATACCCATTACCTCCAAGAGTCCTTGAATCGTACCATCCTCACCCCAAGGGCCATGGAGCGCAATAAACGCCACCTCGATTCTTTCCTCCACCAGCCGAGCAGGAATTTCCCGATCCACATCAATCCCTATTGCCTGAAAATCTTTTTCCAAAAGCCCCTTCAGAATCGCCTGCCCGGTTTTAAGAGAAATCTCCCGCTCCGGCGAAAGCCCACCCATGAGAACTCCAATCTTTTTCTTTTTTAACCTTTCTCTAGTCATGCACACCTCCATCTTTTCCTCTTCTTTCACCCTTCTCATTAATCGTGCACTACCCTCTAACCGCTGTCTTCTGGCTTCTTGCGCTTATGCTTCTCCCACCACTCGAATTTCGGGTTCGAGCTTTATGCTTTTCTCCTGCCACACCTTTTTCTGTACCAAAGCGATCAGATCTAAAATATCCTGCGCAGTTGCCTTCCCCCGATTGACGATAAAGTTAGCTTGCCGTTCCGAGATCTGTGCTCCCCCAACCTGATATCCTTTGAGTCCTGATTCCTCAATTAACTGGGCGGCATAAAGACCAGGAGGATTTTTAAAGACCGAACCTGCGCTGGGAAGCTCCAAGGGCTGCTTTTTTTTTCGCTTCGCTAAGGTGGCTTTAATGTCTTGCGCAATCGTTTCCTTATTGCCGGGCCGCAACGCCACATCAACCGCAAGCACAATCGCATCAGCCGGCAACTCAAGCCTCCGGTAGGAAAACCGGAACGCCTCTTTCTCCAAATGCCTTACCGAGCCGTCAGAAGCAAGAATGGTAAGGGAATGGACGATATCTTTCATTTCTCCCCCATATGCTCCTGCATTCATAACCACTGCTCCTCCTACTGAACCGGGGATGCCACTGGCAAATTCTAATCCCGTCAGGCAATGCTGAAAAGAAATCTCAATGAGGTGCCATAACCGTTCACCGGCCTTCGAACTCACATAAAATTCTTCTTCTTTCCCTTTGGTTATCTCAATCCCAAGGAAGCCGGAAGAAAGCTTTATCACGACTCCCTTTACCCCTTTATCGCGGACCACAAGGTTCGTGCCTTCTCCAAAAACCAAAAACGAAATTTTTTCTTCCCGAAGAAAAAGCATGAGCCTTATAAGGTCCTCCTGGTCTTGTGGAAAAGCAATAACGTCCGCTGGTCCCCCCACCCGAAAAGAGATAAAGTCCTTGAGTAAAATGTTAAAAAGCAAATTCCCCCGAAAAATTTTCCGAAGCTGGTTTTTTTGGTAATCCTCCACCACTTACCTTCTTTGCAGCCTTTGGAGCAGTTCGCTGCCTACTCTCCAGACATCCCCTGCCCCTAAGGTGAGAACCACATCCGAGGGTTTTAATTCTTCTAGAAGATGGACAATAATTTTCTCAGCATTCGAACAAAATACTACTGATTTATGGCCGTGATCTTTAATCCCCTGGAAAAGCGCTTTCGCGTTGACCCCCTCAAGGGGCTTCTCCCCCGCAGGATAGATATCGGTAAGCACCAAGTGGTCCACCTGATAAAAAGCCGTAAGAAAGTCTTTAAACAAAATCTGAGTACGACTAAACCGATGGGGTTGAAAGACCACTACCAACCTTCGATCAGCCCAAACTTGTTTCATTGCGTTGAGGGTGACTTTGATTTCCGTGGGATGGTGGCCGTAATCGTCAACAACAATGATTCCCTCCGTTTCACCCTGAATCTGAAAACGCCGCTCTACTCCGCGAAACTCTTCAATTCCCTTTTGTATGCTCATTACCTCTACCCCCAACTCCCGGCCCACGGCTATTGCCGCTAATGAATTCTGAATGTTGTGCACACCCGGAATCCGAAGAACGAACTCACCCAAATACTCACCGTGATAAAAAACCTGAAACGTTGACGTTAACCCCTCGCAAACTATTTCCCGGGCTTGATAATCCGCTTGAGGATTTAACCCATACGTGATGTGCCGTTTTTTTAACTGGGGAATAAGGTTTTGGATGTTTCCGTCATCCAGGCAAAGGATGTTAACCCCATAAAAAGGAATTTTGTTATTAAAATCCTCAAAGGCTCTCCGGAGAGACTCGAGGTCCTGATAAAAATCCAGATGGTCGGTATCAATATTCGTCACCACCGTGATGGTAGGAGAAAGTTTTAAAAAAGAGCCGTCACTCTCATCAGCCTCTGCCAGCAGGAAATCTCCCTGTCCGAGTTTGGCGTTGCTCCCAAAAACATTAAGCTTCCCCCCGATAATGACCGTCGGGTCAATCTTTCCTTCCGCAAGCACTGAAGCCACCAATGAAGTCGTTGTGGTTTTCCCATGCGTACCAGCAACAGCAATTCCGTATTTCATTCTCATCAATTCTGCCAGCATCTCGGCCCGGGGAATAATGGGAATCACTTTTTCCCGCGCGGTCGCAATTTCCGGATTATCAAACGTGACCGCAGAGGAATACACAACCACATCAACATCCTGGACATGTTTTTGGTCGTGTCCCTTGTAAATAGTGGCCCCCAAGGATTCTAAGCGTTTGGTAACCAGTGTTTCTTTTAGATCCGAGCCAGCCACCTGATGACCAAGGTTAAGCAGCACTTCAGCGATTCCGCTCATTCCTGCGCCGCCGATACCGATCATAAAAATACGTTGCGGTCGATTATAAATAGCAATTTCCTCCTTTGGTTTCCCGAGGCCGGAGATCACCCTCACCCTCTGGGAAATAGTGGTCAATAATAGCACGCGCTGCTTCGGGCCGTGCCAGAACCTTTGCTTTATCTCCCATCGCCTTAAGTTCTTCAGAGTGATTGATAAGGTGAAGGATCATCTCCCCCAAATTATTCCTGAGGTCTTTATCGAGAATCATCCGTGCGGCACCTTTATCTGTCAAAATTTTAGCATTCATTTCTTGATGATTATACGCTGCGTGCGGATAAGGAATTAATACTGAGGGTTTGCCGCTCACCAAAATCTCCGTTATGCTGATCGCTCCTGCCCGACTCACGACTAAATCAGCCCGCCCATAAACCGAAGCCATTTCTGTAATAAAGGGTGCAACCTCAGCCTTAACCCCTTTTTTTTCATATGCCTCTTTAACCCAAGAAAAATCCTGAAAACCAGTCTGATGAATTATTTCCACCGCATCCCAGAGGGGAGTCATATAATCCAAACACTCGATCATGCCCTGATTAATACGGCGTGCGCCTTGACTCCCCCCCAGGATGAGGAGGGTAAACCTATCTCCTTTTTTTTTAGAAAAGGGAGATTGATAAAGAAACTCTTTTCGAACCGGATTGCCGGTAAAAAATACTTTTTTTCGAGGAAAAAAAGTATCGCTTTCTTCAAAAGCAATAAAAACCTTTCGAACAAACCGCCCCAGAACACGATTGGTTAAGCCAGGAATACTATTTTGTTCGCAAATTGCAGTCTCCACCCTCAAAAGGTACGCGGCTAAAATTACCGAAGCCGATGCGTACCCTCCGGTCCCCAACACCAGATCCGGCCGGAGCGAACGGATCAGCCATAGCGCCTGAAAAAAACCGATCAAAAATTGAAAAAACCCCCTTACTCGCTGAAGCGGACTTCCGCCAATTATCCCTGCTCCGGAGATGGTTTTAAGCTCATATCCCATAGGTGGAATTATCCTCTGTTCAATGCCTTTTTTCGTTCCCACAAACATGACCACATTATTAAGACCCCGGCTTTTCAATTCCTCCGCCAATGCAATCCCCGGGAAAAGATGTCCGCCCGTTCCTCCACCCGCAATTACAGTGCGCATGGATCACCTCTCATAAGCCCGTGATTGCGAAGAGATGTTTAAAAGAATACCAACTCCCACCAGGCTTATCATCAGCGACGTTCCTCCATAACTAATAAAAGGAAGGGTGGTCCCTTTCGTAGGAAGCAGCCCCATGACAACTCCCATATTGACGATCGCTTGTAATCCCATAAGAGAAATAATCCCGACTGCTAAATATGTCCCAAAGTAGTCCCGACTCCGCAGGGCAATTCTTATCCCACAATAAATAACGATTAAAAAAAGACTGATAACAATCAGCACACCGATAAGTCCTAATTCTTCGCCCAAGACGGAAAAAATAAAATCGGTATGCGCTTCCGGTAAATAAAAAAGTTTTTGCTTACCATTACCCAACCCTTGACCGAATATTCCCCCCGTACCAAAGGCGATAAAGGACTGGATAATCTGAAAACCCGTGCCCATCGGATCTTTCCAGGGATTAAGGAAAGTCAAAACTCTTTCCAAGCGGTAGGGACTCTTCATGACCAGAAAAATGCCTGCGCACCCAAAGCCAGCCAAAACGAGCACAAGATGCAAAATCCTTCCACCGCCGACAAATAAAAGAATAAAAAGCAGTGACACCAAAAGGAATGTCGTTCCGAAATCAGGTTGCAAAAGCACCAAACCTGAAAAAATACCAGTAATAACCAAAGGGGGAAGCAAACCGGTAAAAAACTTTTTCAGATTCTCCTGCTTTTTATAAAGAAAAAAACTTAAATAAATGATCAATCCTAGTTTGGCAAATTCTGCCGGCTGCATCGAAAGGGGACCAAAGTGAATCCAGCGTTTTGCTCCTCCGATACACACCCCAACACCAGGAACAAGCACTAAGATAAGTCCTAAAAAACTGAGCCCAAGCATAATGTTTGCTCGTTTTCCTAAGTACTGGTAAGGAATGCGCGCGAAGATGAGGAGAAATAAAATTCCCAGCGACGCATAAAGCAATTCTTTTTTCAAAAAAAAATACTCATCATGGTAGGACCTCAGCGCGGTGATAGAACTGGTGCTGTATACCATTATAACCCCAATACTTAAAAGGGCTAACACCGAAGAAAGCAGCAATGTATCCGTTACTCTTTTATGCATTATGCACAACCATAGTTGTCATCTATGTGATGATCATTTTTATTGTAAGCGAGTCGCTTGACTGCGTCGATAAAATTTTGTCCCCGCTCTTCATAGTGCGCAAACATATCAAAACTGGCGCACGCCGGAGACAAAAGGACAATGTCCCCCTGAGCGGCGCTTTGAAATGCTGTTTGAACTGCCTCATCTAAGGTTGTGGCACAACGGGTGGTTGTGACCGAACCAAAAAGGTTACAAAACTTCTCCTGGGTTTCTCCGATAGCAATGAGAAGTTTGACCTTCTTCTTGATCTCTCCTTTGAGAACACGGTAATCGCCTCCCTTTTCGCGACCGCCGGCAATGAGAATAATGTTTTTAGGAAAGCTCTGAAGTGACTTTAGCAAGGCATCAATATTGGTTGCCTTGGAGTCATTATAAAAAGAAATACCATTAATTTCTTGGACAAACTCTATCCGATGGTGTAGTCCCTGAAAGTTTTCTAAAGCCTCTTGAATCTTCTCGGAAGAACATCCGCATACTTCAGATGCTCCGATAGCAGCTAACATGTTTTGCTGATTATGGACTCCAAAAAGTTTGACTTTAGCAAGGCGATACGCATGAACGGAATCATTCTTGCCTCGAAAATACAAAAATTTCCCATTGGAGTACATCCCCTCCGGCAAAACTTTTTTTTGACTAAAGGGCAACACACGAGCCGAAAGCGAAGGAATAATCGTTCGACACGCAACATCGTCATAATTAACAATAGCAAAATTTTCTTTAGTCTGGTTCAAAAAAATGCGGTATTTTGCCTCACAATACGCAGCAAATCTGGGATAGCGATCGCGATGATCTTCGGTGATATTGAGCAAGATAGCAATGTGAGAACAAAACTTTTCAATCGCCTCGAGTTGAAAGCTGGATAGCTCAACAACTAAAAAATCTGCCTTAATCTTATTCTGAACAAAGTTAATCAACGGGTTTCCGATATTACCACCTGTAAAAACAGAAAACCCCGCGTAGTGCAGAATCTCCGAAAGCAACGAGGTTGTTGTCGTCTTTCCGTTGGTGCCGGTAATCCCAATCACGGGAGTCCTAATAAACCACGATGCCAGCTCAATTTCACCGACAAGAGGTATCCCCCTTTTATGTGCTTGTCTGAGAGGAGAAAGGTTGGGATCAACTCCTGGGCTAAGGACAATCAAGTCCTGGCAAAGAAAAATTTCCGAAGGATGCCCTCCTAAAATAAAAGTTGCTCCATCTTTATTAAAAGGAGCAATGTCTGCGGACAACTCCGTATTCGTTTTACTATCGTTTACGGTAACCACAGCTCCTCGATCTAAAAGGAATCTGGTCATCGCCTTTCCGGTTTTTCCAAACCCTACCACCAAAACATTTTTATTGTTTAGGTCAGTCAATGAATTCATCGCAACTTTAAGGTACTCAGAGTTAAAAGGGCTAATAAAATCGTGATGATCCAAAAACGAACAATAATTTTAGGCTCCCGCCACCCTTTAAGTTCAAAATGGTGGTGAAGCGGGGCCATCCGAAAAATTCTTTTTCCCCTGAGCCGGTAGGAACCAACCTGAAAAATCACTGATAACGCCTCCATAACAAAGACCCCCCCCACAATGGCCAAGACGATCTCTTGTTTAGCAATAACCGCAATCGTGCCCAGGGAACCTCCCAATGCTAACGAACCCACATCCCCCATAAAAATCTGAGCAGGATACGTGTTGTACCAAAGGAAACCCATTCCTGCCCCCACCATTGCTCCACAGAAAACGGCGAGTTCTCCCCCTCCTTTAATAAAAGGGATTTGTAAATATTGAGCGATCTTATAATGGCCTGTGCAATAAACAAAAACAAGGTAGGTGCTAAAAGCGATTACCGTTGGCCCGATTGCTAATCCATCAAGACCATCGGTCAGATTAACCGCATTAGAAGTCCCCACAATCACCAGCATGGCAAAAATAACAAAAAACCAGCCGAGGTCCGGAGCAGTGTTTTTAAGAAAGGGGACATAAAGATGGGTATCTAACCGAAGGAAAAAGGTGAGGTAACACGAAGCAATGAGCGCTACCACTATTTGGACAACCAACTTGGCCCGCATGGAAATCCCTTTGCCTTTTTTCAATTTTCTTAAATCATCAACCAGGCCAAGAGTCCCAAAACCCACGGCAATAAAAATCGCTACCCAAATAAATGGATTCGTCAAGCTAGCCCAGAGGAGTGTGGAAATAATCACAGCGCCTAAAATGAGGATACCACCCATGGTCGGGGTTCCCTTTTTTTGGAAATGAGATTGAGGGCCATCATTACGGATAACTTCCCCCATTTTACGCTCGGAAACTTTCCGAATAAACCACGGCCCCAATACCATGGTAAGGAGGAGTGCGGTTATGGTAGCGTAAATAGTCCGGAAGGTTATATATTTAAAAACATTAAATACAAACCATTCCGTATGAAAAGGGTAAAGGAGATGATAGAGCATTTTTTATATTACGCTAAAAAATTTTCCATATTATTAAGCGAATCCTTGTGCAACAACATCCTCCAGCTGTCTCAAAGAAAATGGCTTCAACAGAAAGGCAACCGCTCCTTTTTTGCGGAGTTCAGTTCTTATCTCCTCTCCAATGTAGGTAGACATCACCACTGCCTTATAGTCTTGGGTTGATCTACTCATAGTGTCCAGGAGTTCTGGCCCATTCATTTTCGGCATATTGATATCCGTAATAATAAGGGGGAACGTGTCATTTTCCAATTTTCCCAAAGCATCTACTCCATCGGTTGCCATGGTTATATCGTAGCCCCGTGTCTGTAAAAAGGCTCCGATAAGCTCGCGGACAGCATCACTGTCATCAACGACCATAATTTTTGAATGTAATGTTGTGGAAAGCATAATAATTCCTCTCGGTCTAAATTGTTTTGGTTGCCCTTGCCCCTGATTCTTTGGGGGTTCGGAGATTATCTTCTTGCATTAATCCTTCAATTACTTTCTCCATCGCCATCCCTCGTGATCCTTTCACCAAAACTAAATCTCCTTGTTTGAGTACCCCACGAAGAAAATCAATGAGGTCATGATGGTTTTTCCCAATATAAATAGACGAGGAAGGCAATCCACCGGAAAGTGCCCCATCTCTCACATCAGAGGAAAATTTTCCCATAATGAGCAGTAAGCGTATACCCATTTTTGCCACCTCGTTCCCTAGCTCCCGGTGCAAAGCAGTGGCGTGAGATCCGAGTTCCAACATATCCCCCAAAATAATGATCCCCCGGGAAGAACCTTGAAGAAGGGAAAACGTCTCTAAAGCTTTTTTCATCGATACCGGGTTAGCATTATAGGTATCATTAATAATGGTTATGCCCTCCGGCAATGCAATCAATTGTTGACGCAAGTTAAGGTTGCGAAAACCTTTAAGTCCCTCAGGGATCATGACGGGATCTTCTCCTAAAGCGGTTATTGCCCCAGCAGCAGCTAATGCATTCATAATATTATGCACCCCAATCATAGGAAGAAAAACCGGTAGGGTCTTTTCTCGTATCATAAGATTAAATCGCATACCGTCTGCTCCCACGGGAACAATATTTTTGGCAGTCACATCGCTCGGGCTTTTTATTCCAATCGTAATTTTCTTTCCTGAAAACCGTGACGACAACTTTTCGATCCTGGGGTCATCTTTGTTGATAATCGCCGTTGCCTCAGGAGACAAGTTTTGAAAAAGCTCACCTTTTGCCTCTGCCACCTCATCAATTGTCTTAAGATATTCTAAATGAACCGGGCCCACGTTGGTAACGATGCCCACGGTAGGGTGAACGATTTCGACAAGTCTCGCAATCTCTCCTCGCCGGTTCATGCCTAATTCGAAAACCCCAACATCATGCGCGGATGAAAGTTTAAGTAAACTTAACGGAAGACCAATCAAGTTGTTAAGGTTTCCCTGGTTTTTCAAAACTCGCCTTTTGGTCGATAAAATAGCAGCAATCATTTCTTTCGTTGTTGTTTTACCATTGCTTCCGGTAACCGCCACAATGGGGATACCATACCGCTGGCGATAGTGCGCGGCACATTCTCCTAAAGCATCAAGCGTATCTTTGACTTCAATGACTACGAAATCTTTTTTGCTTTGAGATACTAACCTTCCCGATTGCACCACTACCCCTAAAGCGCCTTTGCCGATGACCTCGCTAATAAAATCATGGCCGTCAAAGGTATCTCCTTTAAGCGCTAAAAAAATTTCCCCGGGTTTGACAGTACGGGAATCAGTCGATATCCCCCGGTATTCTGTCTTCGGGTTCCCATACTTAAGCTGCCCCTGAAGGGCATCAACAATCCATTGGATCGAAGGATAGTTGCTCATATTTAGTTGACCAATTTACTCTTCACTGATTGGTCGTCAAAAAATATCCGGTACTCTTTACACTCTCCTTTGAGTTGACAACTTTGTTCGCAAACCTTCACTGAAATCCGAGGAGTGTTTTTCCGGTGCAAGCACATAATGTATCCACTAAAATTTTTTATCGTATCCTTGGGCGCTAAAACTTCTTCCATATAAAACCTCCGTTTAACCTATGGTTTAATTTTATTGAGCGCTTCTTTAATTTTTTCTCGGTCATCAAAAGGTATCCTCTGCTTCCCGATAATCTGATAACCTTCATGACCTTTGCCGGCAACCAGCACAATATCTCCTCGCTTTGCCATCTGGAGAGCAGTCTGAATGGCTTCAAACCGGTCTGCCACCGTAAAATAACCCTTACGATAGGGTGCCTCACTAAGAGAAATTTTTTCTAGACCAACAATTTTAACCCCCTCTTCAATCTCGGCAATAATAGCCTCTGGCCTTTCGGTCCGAGGGTTATCAGAGGTAATCACTACTAAGTCACTCAGCTGCGCCGCTATCTCACCCATAATCGGCCGTTTGTTCCGATCTCGATCTCCTCCACAGCCAAATACCGTTATGATCCTTAGGGGTGCAAGTTCCCTAAGAAAAAAAAGGGCTTTCTCCAGAGCATCAGGAGTATGAGCATAGTCAACAAGAATAGTAAAATTTCTTTCCTGTCCTATCCTCTCCATCCTTCCGGGGACGGAAATAAAATGCTCGATTCCCGAACGGATTGCATCAAGAGGAGTATCCAAGCAAATGGCTGCGCCAACGGCAGCCATAATGTTATAGATATTAAACCGACCGAAAAGAGAAGAGATAAACTTTATATTCCCTCGAGGAGTTTTTAGGGTGCCTCGTATCCCTTCTTGAGAAATCTGAACTTCCTCAATGGTTATATCGACGTCGTTCCCCATACCATACAGAACAACCGGAACAGAGGTAAGCGAACGAAAATAAGACGTCTGGGGGTCATCCTGGTTCAATACCGCAAATTTTCCCCCGGCAATCTTACTCCGATCTAAAAAGCGCGAAAAAAGTTTTGCCTTGCTTTGCGTGTATTCTTCCATAGTGCCATGATAATCTAAATGTTCAGGAGTAAGATTGGTGAATACTCCTACCGCAAAGTTAACCCCCTCCACTCGGTTTTGATCAAGTGCATGCGAAGAAACTTCCATAGCCACATGGGAAACCTTTGCTTTCACCATGTGGGCAAGGAGCTTTTGGATTTCGAGAGATTCAGGCGTGGTGTTCAGTGATTGTCTCACGATATTTCCAAACCGATAATTTATCGTACCAATAACTCCGGGGTTACATCCCGCTGCTCGAAAAATTGATTCCAATAAATACGAGGTCGTGGTCTTCCCATTGGTACCGGTAATGCCCACTATTTTTAAGGCTAACGACGGATCATCCAGAAACTTGGCAGCAACCTGGGCTAAGGCAATCCTTGTATCTGGTACCGTAATCCAAATTACCTCACGTTGAGTTTCGGGAACTGTCTCGGCAATAATCGCTTTTGCTCCCCGACGTATTGCCTCAGAAATAAAGTCATGTCCGTTATGATTTACTCCTTTGATAGCCGCAAATAAAAAATGAGACTGAACCTCCTTGGAATGAAAAGCAATTCCGAAAATTTCTTCTGACGTTGACCCGGAAATCTGGTTCATTGCTAATCCTTCAATAAGGTCATTCAAGTTCATGAGAGCGACTGGGCATAAAAATTTTTTCTCACGTTATTGGCTTAAAGACCACCCAACACTCTGATACCCCGTTGAGTGGGGTGCCTGGTGAAGGTTTTTGGGCCACTGCCTTTCCACTGCCCTCTACCTGCACTTTTAAATTGTATCCATTTACAATCTGCAGAACTCTCCTCATACTCAAACCAGTAAAATCTGGCAAACGATCTAACCCGGAATAAGTGTCAATCGGGTTATTAAAAGACGTGTCTTGTGAAACCGGTATATTTATGGAGACTTCCGCAGGCATAAGGTTCGGTTCTGGAAAAACATTTAAATAGTGCAAAACCTCTTCCGCGACAGCTCTAAAAGCAGGGGCAGCTACCGCACCGCCAAACCCTCTGCCTTTTGGCTCATCAACCACGATTAAAACCGCAATCCGAGGATCCCGTGCGGGAACAAATCCCATAAAAGAACTTATGGGTTTTGCCCAGGTATACCGTCCTGTAGTGGGATCAATCTTCTGAGCTGTCCCCGTTTTTCCGGCAACTTCAAAACCAGAAATAAAGGCAGCTACCCCGGTTCCTCCTTGTGTGGTTACTCCAATCATTATTTCCGTTAAAACTTTGGCGGTCTGGGCAGAAATGACTGTTCGGACAACAGAGGGAAAATTCTTTTTCAGGTATTCTCCTTTTTGATTTACAATCCCTTTGACGATATACGGACGCATCAAATAACCCCCATTGGCAATCGAACTGAGAGCATTGATGAGCTGTATTGCGGTAACCGAAATTCCTTGGCCAAACGCCATATTGCTCTTTTCGATTTCTTTCCAACCCTGATACGGCCGGACAGAACCAGGAGATTCAACGGATAAATCAATATCCGTCTTCTCACCAAAACCGAAAGCTCGAATGTGCCGGTAAAAGGTCTCGGCGTTCATCCGCGCACAGACTTTTGCTGCCCCGATGTTTGAAGATTTTTTTATAATTTCCGCAAAGGTTAAGTTTCCGTATTTGTGGACATCGTGGATAGTCTTTCGGCCGATCGTATACGTTCCGTTTTCGCAATAAAAATTTTCGTCTGGGGAAACCAATCCCTCCTCAAGCGCAGCCGCTGCCAAAAAGACTTTAAAGGTGGAACCTGGCTCAAAGTTGTCGGTCAATGCTCGGTTCCGCCATTGGTTTGGAGATGAGAAATTAAAATTATTGGGATTAAAACTTGGCTGGATGGCAAGCCCTAACACCTCACCCGTTTTAGGGTCCATCACAATACCCATGCCTCCTCGAGCACTCGATCCTTCGACTGCTTTTTGGAGCTCTTTCTCAAGGACATATTGGATATTGAGATCAATCGTTAAGATTAAATTACTGCCCGGGGACTCAGAAGCGAGGATGCCTGAATAGATGAGCTCACGTCCGATGGCATCTCGCTCTACTAAAAGAGCTTCGTTTCCTCCACTGATAAAATTGTCATAATTTAGTTCCAACCCTTCCAATCCATTTCCATCGATCCCCACAAAACCTAAAAGATGCCCCCCGATGTCACAATGAGGATAAAATCTTTTATTCTCCTTTAAGAAATGAATCCCCTTGAGATCAAATGCCTCGATTTGTCCCCTTTTGGCTGGAGAAATACCCCGGGCAAGCCATACGAAGGGAGAGGTGCTTTGCAATGTTTTTTGCAAACAATCTGAATTTATATTAAGCACCTTGCTTAAGCTTACTACAGTCTTTTTCGGTTCTTTTACTTGCCACGGATGGGCATAAATCGAATCCACCTCCACACTGCCCGCAAGCTCCTTTTTTCTCCGATCATAAATTACTCCCCGGGATGGCCAAAGCTTAATTAAATGTTTTCTTTGGATCTCAGCTCGATGAACGAGCTCGGTCTGTTTTATTATCTGAAGCTGGTAACCACGTACTGCGACGCCTACGAGAAAAAAGAAAAAGGAAAAAAATATGATGATTATCCTAAATCTTATCCACTTTATTTCATTCATGGAATAAGGATAATTTTCCCTTGGGTTGGGTTGATGAGTCCAAATTTTTCCTTAGCCAGTTTTTCAATGCGCGAGGGAGATTTGAGACTGGCCACCTCTACCCGCAAACATTGACTTTCTTTTACAAGGTTTTCATAAACTTGATTGGCCCGCGAAAGCGCATATCCCATCTGGAGTACTTCTAAACGTGACCACACAAAAAGGAGGGTGAAAAAAACCAACGTTGCCACGATAAGTAAATAATTTTTAACATCTTGTTTCCAGGGAACTACGCGTTCTTGAACAATCTGCTCTCCTAGAATATCTGTATGAATATACCCTCGGGTAAATACATCATCCATAATTATCACCTTCCTTGATCTTTAGAGTTTTTCTGCTCCCCGAAGCCGAGCACTCCGGGAACGAGGATTCATCCTTATTTCTTCAGCCGTTGGCACAATCGGCTTTTTGGTCAGTACCTTAAGTTTTCTGATCTGCCCGCATACACATTTCGGGAGGTGCGGCGGACAAACACAGGACTTTGATTGTTGCCGCAAAAAATTTTTAACGATTCGATCCTCTAAGGAATGAAAAGAAATGACCGCTATTCTCCCTCGTGGCGCTAATATATCGATGGCATCAGGAAGAACGCTTGCCAAATTGGAAAATTCGTCATTGATTGCAATCCTCAATGCCTGAAAAGTTCGGGTTGCCGGATGGATTTTTCGCGGACGCAGCGAAAAAGGGATTGTCTTAGTAACCACATTTGCCAACGCCATGGTTGTTTCTATCGGCTCTTTTTCCCTTTCCCTTACAATCATTTTTGCAATCGAGGCAGCGCATCTTTCCTCACCATATTCCCGTAAAATCTTCTCTAACTCTTGTACGGGAAGAGTATTTACTAAATCCGATGCGGTGATCTGTTGTTCTCTATCCATTCTCATATCGAGAGGTCCTTCTGTAGAAAAGCTAAACCCCCGGTTAGGTGATAAAAGCTGATGTGTAGAAACGCCAAGATCAAGAAGAACTCCATCCACTGATTTTATTTGCAAATTTGAGATAATTGTTTTAATCTGTGAATAATTTTCTTTAATCAAAACAACCTGGCTTTTATAGGAAACCAATTTTCGTTTAGCCTGGAGCAAGGCATCTTCATCTCGGTCAATACCAATGAGCAGTTTAATATCTGGGCAGGTCTTAAATATGTGATAAGCATGACTTCCTCCTCCTATTGTTCCATCTAAATAAATCCCGCCGGGATGGCAGCTGAGTGTTGTGACTGTTTCGTTTACTAAAACCGGCTGATGGAAATCGGCCATTTATCAAAAACCTAGGTCAGCCAATTTTCGGGCAACCTGTTCCACGTTTGACTCAGAGGTTGTAAATGTGGGTTTCCAATTTCCTTTATCCCAGATCTCGATATGGGTAATCGATCCGACAAAAACAACGTCTTTGTTCAATTGGGCGTATTCACGGAGTAGGGGGGGGACAAGAACCCGTCCCAACTTATCCACGGACACATCGTGAGCACCAGCAACAAAAAAATGTTTAAAAGAACGGATATCCGGATCAGTCAAAGGAAAGGAGGCCAATTTTTCTTCTAATTTTATCCAGCTCTCATACGTAAAGGCCCAAAGATGAGAGGGAATATAATTTGTGATTACCAGGCGCTCGTTATCCTTGGGTAACAGACTTCGAAATTGAGCCGGTAAGCTAACCCTGCCCTTGGAATCAATGGTGTGTTCGTATGAGCCACGAAACATAAGAATTTAAATCCCTTTATTCCACTTTATACCACTTTATACCACTTGGCCCAATTTTAAAGGAATTTACAGGCTTGTCAAGAAAAAAATGTCTTTTTAAAATAATATTTTTCGAAGTTTAGTTTGTACAAAATATAGGGGGGTGAACGCTTTTTATTTACATCATATAGTATCAATAAAAGTTTATTAGGGTAATGGAAAAATTTTTCCATTTTTCCATTACCCACCTGATAGTTTTATAATAAAATCAAAGGAGGGGGTATCTTCTGGGCTATACTTTTTTTAAAGCGGACGATTATTTATTAGCAAATCTTCGGATATTTAAACTACTCCAATCGTCTTATACCTATTGAGGAAGATGAATATTTTTGACAGGTATTATTCTTTTTAGTATAGTGGTTTTATTATCTTTCATAACTGGGTTAGCAGTTCATCTATCTTTTTTTTGCGTTACCATATTTTTCTTAAAGGAGGTGGCCATGGATGCCAAAGAACGGCTCAATGCTCTGGAAGTAGCCCTCCAAAATGAAATGAAGGAGCGGGAATTCTATCTTAAACATGCGCAAAGAACCAAAAATCCTCTCGGCAAAGCCATGTTCCAACAAATCGGAGATGAAGAACTGGAACATTACGAAAGCATAAAAGAGCTTCATAAGCGCTGGGAAAGCCAAGGGACCTGGCCAGAAAGTGTTCCCCTCAAGGTAAAAGATACTCAAGTTAAAGGCATTTTGCTCGCTATGCTTAAAAAAGCAGAAGAGATTCCTGAAGGAGATGCTGACGATCTTGAAGCCATCCGCAAAGCTATTGATTTCGAAGCAAGCGGCGCAAAGCACTATGCTAAACTCCGCGATCACATCACCGACCCACACGAGAAACGTTTTTTTGATCTCCTCGCGAAAATCGAACACGCGCATTATCTTTCCCTTAAAGATACTGAAGAATTTTTGACTGATCCGGTATCCTGGTACCAAAAAAAAGAACACCATGGACTTGATGGTGCGTAAGGAATCTTCTGAAATCTCTTGCTGGTGCAACGTAAAAATTATTTTTCTTTTTTTTCGGAGTGAAGTCTTAAAAGAAAAACGGTTAAGAGTTAGCCGGAGGAAAAGATGTTTGGAAAAACTTTTAACTACTTAAGAAATGAAATCTGGCGCGTCAGGATTAAAGAAGTCCCCCGCGGCAAATCATTCCTTTTAAGAACGTTACGAATATTTCTTTTAGCCTTGCGCGGTTTTCATGAAGACAAATGTCAATTGAGGGCCTCCGCGTTAACGTTCTATTCACTTCTTTCGGTTGTACCGGTAATCGCCTTGGCATTTGCCATTTCCAAAGGGTTCGGTTTACAAAAAAATCTCGAACTCTTCCTCACAAATGAACTTGAGGGCCAACAAGAGGTTCTTAAATGGGTCATCCAGTTTGCAAATGCCCTGTTAGCAAACACCAAAGGAGGAGTTATTGCTGGGTTTGGCGTTTTAACACTTCTTTGGGCGGTCATAAGCCTTCTCAACAATGTAGAAACAGCATTTAACGACATTTGGTACTTAAAAAAAGGACGGGGTTTTGCAACAAAACTTAGCAACTACCTTTCCCTAATGCTCATATGTCCTGTTCTTTTAATTTCATCAAGTAGCCTAACAGTCTTTATTACAAGTCAAATGACACTTATAACAGAAAAAATCTCTTTACTGGGAAAAATAAGTCCTCTTATTTTTTTTCTCTTGAAACTTTCGCCCTATTTTTTCATCTGGGTGCTTTTTACCTTTATGTATATCGTTATTCCCAATAAGCGTGTTAGCTTTAAAGGAGGATTGTTTGGGGGTATAATAGCTGGTACCATTTTTCAACTTGTCCAGAAAGCTTATATTTACTTTCAAATCGGGGTTTCAAAATACAATGCCATCTATGGGGGTTTTGCCGCACTTCCTTTACTCTTAGCCTGGCTGCAATTGAGCTGGCTTATTGTTTTGCTTGGCGCGGAGATCTCTTTTGCGGTCCATAATGAAGAGGACTATGAATTTGAAAGTGACTCTCAAAAAATCAGTTATTACTATAAAAAACTCTTGGCGCTCTGGATAGTGGAACTCTGCGTGAAAAATTTCTGTCAAGGAGAAAAACCTGCCGATATCCATGTGATTACTCATGCGTTAGGCGCTCCGATTCGTCTTATCCGAGAACTTCTTTTCGACTTAGTTGAAGCGAGGGTATTATCCGTGGTTAAACAAAACGATGATTCTAATTCCTATTACCAACCTGCCCAAGATGTGGGGAACCTTACCATTAAAAAGGTTCTTGACCTGCTCGATAGAAAGGGCAATGGGAGCATTCCTTTTGTTAAGGACCATGAGCTCGAAAAGATATCGAACGCCTTAGAGTCTTTGGATCATGTAGTCGCCGTTTCTTCCAAAAATATACCTCTTAAAAATTTATAAACTCTAATCCCCAGTGCCCAACCAAAAAATCCCAAAAGAAATATTTCAACAAAGAAGAACAAAGCGCAAGGTAAGGTTAAAATTTATTTAACATATCAATGGCTTTACTATCTATTTTAGGCGCTCCATTCAAGTTTAATTGTTTGACATTACTTAAAAAAGACGTTGCCAAACCCATACAAAAGAAAAAAGAGAAAAAGCAGGAAAAAGTAAAAAGATACCAAGCTGACTTATAATGCCACGAGTGTAGTGTTTCTATATTAGCTTGACACGAACTGTTAGCACATGTCGCTGTATTAATTAGTAAATAATATGATGCCATTGTA
>Ga0182021_10001588_pt1 | contig 26250 bp, 26 predicted proteins | sample 612E3MmetaG_FD_120493 | JGI IMG/M metagenome (GOLD analysis project Ga0182021, IMG submission 120493) | Permafrost microbial communities from Stordalen Mire, Sweden - 612E3M metaG (Illumina Assembly) | ecosystem: Environmental > Terrestrial > Soil > Wetlands > Permafrost | place: Sweden...
GTTCATCACGACGATTGCGATCCTGGGCGTCATGCTGGGATCGGCAACCCTGATCGTCGCACTGTCGGTCCTCGGCGGATTTGAACGGGAGATCACGGAAAAAGTGATCGGGTTCACGAGCCACGTTCAGGTCGTCGGTTTTCAAAACCAACCGTTGCACGACTTCGAAGAGAACGCTGCGCGCATCAGCCGTGCCTTTCCCGTGGTGACTGCGGTAACCCCGTTTGTCGGGCGGGAAGCGCTCCTCCGTTCCCGGACGGGTGTGGACGGCATCTACCTGAAGGGAATCGATCCGCTCCGCGATGTCTCCACGACAAGGCGCTACATCGTGGCCGGGAGATATGACCTCGACCGTGAGCAGGGTGGGTTGCCGAAGATGGTGTTGGGGAGGCGGCTGGCATCGCGTTTGGCTGTCGATGTCGGGGACAAGGTGACCGTGTTTGGCATCGGCCGGCTGGCAGAGCAGGGAGCGGCGCGGGTCATGCAGTTCCGCGTGGTCGGACTCTACGAAAGCGGCATGGCCGAGTACGATGATGTGTACGCGTTCACCGATCTGCGGGATGCGCAGACCCTGTTTCAAATGGCCGAGGGTGTTTCGGGATTCGATATCCTTCTTTCTTCCGTTGACAGCGCGGCGGTGGTTGCCGACGGCGTCCAGGATCTGCTCGGGTATCCCCACTATGCGCGGACTGTGTACGAATCGTACAGGAATCTCTTCAGCTGGATCGAACTGCAGAAGAAGCCCATCCCGATCATCCTCGGCCTGATTACCATCGTCGCCACTGTGAACATCATCGGTACCCTCCTGATGATGGTGCTCGACAAGACGGGGGAGATCGGCGTCCTGCGCGCCATGGGTGCGACCCGCATGGGGATAACGGGTATCTTCGTCCGGCAGGGGATGATCATCGGCCTGATCGGGACGATTCTCGGAAATGTTCTCGCGTGGGCTCTGTGCTACACCCAAGAGGTTTTCCACGTCATCTCGCTGCCGAGCGATATTTATTTTATGTCCTCCGTTCCCATTCTGCTCCGCGGCCAGGATTTCCTTCTCGTGTCGTCGGTGACGCTGGCGTTGTGCTTTCTGAGTTCGCTTCTTCCTGCCCGGCTTGCAGCCCGGCTTCGTCCCGTCAATGCGATACGGTTCTCCTGATGGGCTACGAATACTTCATCGCGCGCAGGTATCTCCGATCGAAACGACAACTCCGGTTCATCAATATCATTATGCTTGTTTCGGTCGTCGGTATCACCGTGGGAGTTGCGGCGCTTATCATCGTCCTCTCGGTGTTCAACGGGTTCAATAGCGTTGTGACCAACGTCCTCATCGGCTTCGACCCTCACGTGCGCATCGAGCCCGTGCGGGGCAAGAGCGTCGCTGTTTCCGACACTCTTCTGCGCATGGTCGCGAGCGATCCGCGCGTTGCCGCTGCCGCTCCCTACATCGCAAGCAAGGCCCTTCTCATCACGTCCCACGTCAACAGGGTGGTGCTCGTGAAAGGAGTGGTCGATTCGACGATCGACGAGGTGTCGGGCGTCAAGAAGAGCATCGTGCTGGGGGCGTTCCGCTTCCACGACACGCCGGAGGAGGGGGGGATCGTACTCGGACTGGCACTCGCGGATCGCCTCGGGACGATGGTGGGCGGCGAGGTTTCGGTGGTAAGTCCGGTCGGTGTGGATGCGATGATGACGCAGTTCGGACAACCGCTGATGCGCAAATGCACTGTGGCCGGCATCTACGATTCGAACAACAAAGACTACGACGCACACTACGCCTTTATTTCCATCGAATCGGCCCGCCAGCTGTTTCAGTTCGGCAACTCGTACAGCGGCATCGAAATACGTCTCCATTCCATCAAGGATGCTGAAGATGTAAAAGAGGATCTTGAGGCAAAACTCGGCGGCGAGTACCGGATCTCGACGTGGTACGATCTGCATCGCGACCTGTATTCTGTCATGCGAATTGAACGGTGGTCGGCATATATCATCCTTTGCCTCATCGTGGGCGTGGCAACATTCAACGTGCTCGGCTCGCTGACGATGGGCGTCGTTGAGAAGCGTCGGGATATCGGCGTTCTCAAGGCGATCGGGGCTACCCGCACAAGCATTACCCGCATCTTCATGTTCGAAGGACTGCTTGTGGGAATCCTCGGCACTGCGGCCGGCCTGCTTCTTGGTACCGTCGTGTGCCTCCTCCAGCAACGGTACGGACTCTTTCCGCTCGATCCCACGGTGTACATTATTCCGGCGATTCCGGTCGAACTCCGATGGACCGATGACCTTGCCGTGGTCCTTGCTTCCATGCTGCTCAGCACTTTTGCGTCTTTGTACCCGGCCCGAAGGGCAGCGCGTTTGCTCCCCGTGGATGCCATCCGATGGGAATGATCCGATGAAACGACGAACAGAAGTCATCATTCATCTCGCAGAAATCACAAAGACATTTCCAGGCGGCGACGCGCACGACGGTGCGCTCGTTGTGCTCCGCGGGATATCACTCGATGTCCACCAGGGAGAGATCATCGCCGTGGTTGGCGCGTCGGGCGCGGGCAAGAGCACCCTCTTACATATCGTGGGTACCCTCGAGAAGCCGACGTCGGGGAAGGTCCTGTATGACGGTGCAAACGTGTTTGCAATGGGGGAGGAGGAACTCGCTCGCTTCCGCAACGAACGGATTGGTTTCGTATTTCAGTTCCACCACCTGCTTCCCGAATTCACGTCTCTCGAAAATGTGGCCCTCCCAGCAATGATCGGGGGAAAAACCCTGGCCGAGGTGAGGGGGCTTGCGCTGGAGCTTCTCCGGGAGGTGGGGCTCGAGGATCGTGCTGAGCAAAAACCGCCAAAACTCTCGGGAGGAGAGCAACAAAGAGTTGCGGTGGCGCGCGCGCTCATGAATTCACCCCGGATCATCCTTGCAGATGAGCCGTCGGGGAATCTGGACAGTGAAAATGCCAAGAATTTGCACAAATTGATATGGATGCTCAGCCGCAACCGGGGTCAGACCTTCATTGTCGTCACCCATAATGAGGGGCTGGCGAAACAGGCCGATAGAATCGTCCATATCGCAGATGGGATGATCAAGGGGGCAGGGCGCTGATGAAAACGACGTTTGCCCCCCCCATCGTCCAAAAAGCCGGCGGAACGGCAGAGCGAAAATAGGCCTTGACAAATTGCGGGAATTGTCTAAATTGGAGTATGACCGTTACAACAGTTTCTCCCCTGACTGTTGTATGGTGTATGGTCAAGCCCGGCGTTCCCCCCAACGCTGGGCTTTTTTTGTACGGGAATTTGTTGACACACTTGCAGGAAGGAGTACGCAGTGGCAAAACCCATAAGGGCACGAAAAGAGAAAAAAGGGAAATTGTATTTCAGCGAGGGTCTGTCCCTCACTCGGGACAATTACCGGATACTTGGCGTCGGACTTCTCGTCATCGTCGCCGGATACGCGGCGATGCTCGAGGGATCGGTGGAGGGAATCCTCCCGCTGGTGGTTTCGCCGATTCTTCTCGTCATCGGTTACTGTGTCGTCATCCCGATGGGGATCCTGTACAAGAAGGCAGGAACGAAGAACGATACCCCTGCCAGCGCAGCAACAAAGGGATGAACTGATTTCCGGAAGACGCCTATGGTCATCCACGGCAGCGTTGAGGGGGGAACACGCCGGGTGAGCCTCTTGTGGGCTCTTCTCCTGTTCGCTGTGTCCGCTGCGCCCCATCACGCGGCGGCGCGGGGGAACCCGGCCACGATGCGGGAGTTCCTTTCCCGGTTTGCGGGGAAAGAGATTCTCATTGTCAACCTTCTGGAAGAGAACCTCCAGTTTGACGACGCTGATTCCTTAACCCGGTACGTCGTGGTCCTTGATAGTGTGGCTTCGGAACACATGACCGTGCACCGGGCAGCAGGGAGCGATCGCCGTTCATTTGAATACCCCCTTGCAGAGATCCGCAGAATTACGTATCTCTTTGACGGGAAACCGTACCCACGGATAGTCATCGAAACGCAATGATATCGGTTTCCGTTCGTTTCTCGCGGCTTCCTTCTTCTCTGGTCGTCTTCCCCCGCCTTGAAAATCAGCCCTTTCTTTCGTACGTTGGATGTATGGGTCGATGATTTCCACATCAGAGGTCCGGTGGGTGCAACGCCTTCGGTATGCCATGTTGACGTTCATTTTCTTCACACTCGCTGTGGGCCTGGCTCCAAGCCTGAGGTGCCAGGAAGCGGAGGAGACTGTCTCCACGAACCTCGGTCTGTACCAGCAATTGGCGGCCTGTATTGCGGATTCCATGGCAGTGCAGGATTCCGGCATGACCCGCTCCTCCGTCCGGGTGATGATCGCACCATCCGACGTTCGATGGTTTCTTCAAGATGCAGTGGATGGATCGTTCCGCGCGCGCGGATGGCATGTGGATCTCTCCGATACGGCCGTGCGCATAGCGGAAATCGGCATCCTGCAGATGCAGGTCCGCTACGGGGAAGTCCGGCGCGAGGGATTCCTCGGTGAGCGCATGACCGATCGAAGCGTCCGCATGGTTGCGCACACGAGATTGTACAGTCCGAGAAGCGGAGTCGTTCTCTCTACCGGCGACGTCACGGCGCATCACGAAGACACGGTCGCGGTCTCCCTGTTGGGCACGATCGAGAATCCCCTGATCCCCGTGACGAAGGGATACCTGCCGCCGGAGGGATTCTTCTCCACGTGGGCGGAGCCGCTCGTCGTCATCGGCGCTATTGCCGTCGCCGTGTATCTTTTGTTCACGGTCCGGAGTTGAGGAGCAGAGGAGTAGTGAAGGGAGTCTTTCGGATCCCAGGAGCCGTGCTTGCCGGTTCCGTCGTTCTGTTCTTTGCGGTGCTTCACGGCGGCTCCCCGGTCGCTCCTCTTCCCGTTGCAGCAGGAAGACAAGCCGATGTCGGACGGGCAACGGCCGTCCGCTTGCTGGCGTTCGGCGATGTGAACCTTGCGCGGCGCCTGGGCCAGCGTTTGGTGGAGGGGGATACGCTGTATCCGTTTGAGGGCGTCAAAGACACCCTTTCAACGTACGACATTGTTTTCGCGAACCTCGAATCCAACATATCGGAGCAGCATGGACGGACGGAGGATCCGAGAAGCAATGTGGTTTTCACCGCTCCTCCCGCGGCGGCACGTGCACTCCAACGGGCCGGCATCACCGTCGTTTCCACGGCCAACAACCACGCGCTGGATTTCGGGCTGCGCGCATTGCGTGAGACCCTTGCGTTTCTGGATAGTGCAGGCGTGGCACATGCAGGAACTGCTGTCGATGCGGCAGCTCTCTACCGCCCCGCAATCGTGACCGTGAGGGGATTCCGTTGTGCGTTCTTTGCAGTGACCGATATCATGAACGGGGGTGGTGATGAGTGGAAGCGCTGGGTGGCGGCGGCAGATACTGCGCAGATCTTCCCCGCGGTGCGGAAGATCCGTGGGAACGTTGATCTCGTTGTGCTCAGCTTCCATGGAGGGGACGAATATGCCGATGTTGCCTCGGAGAGAACGCGTTGGTTTGCCCGTGCCGCTCTGGACAATGGCGTTGACATCTTCCTTGGACACCACCCGCATGTCCCGTACGGAATAGAGGTGCGGGGACGGGGTATCGCTGTCCATTCGTTGGGCAACTTTGTTTTTAAACAGCCGGGAAGATTCTGGACCGAACATGGCTATGCGCTGTCATGCACCCTGACGAGGGCGGGCGGTGCAGCAAACGTGGGGGAGATCAGAATTCTCCCTTTGAGGGCGGGTTTTCAGCCGGTGTTTGTTACCGAACGGGATGAGTTCCAGAAGGTGTATGATCGCGTGAGGACACTGTCTCAACAGCAGGCATGGGAAAGACTGAAATGGTGAGAACACTTTCAATAGCGGCAGTTGCCCTTCTTCTCGTCGGGCTTGTGGGGTGCGGATCGAGTAATGAAATTGCGAACCTCCCTGTGGAGGAACGTTACTCGAGGGCAAAGGCGCTCTTCGACGAAGAATCGTACCTTGATGCCATCAATGAATTCACGGTGGTCACCCTCCAGTATCAGGGAAGCCAGTTCGCCGCTGATGCCCAGTTCTATCTCGGAGAATGCAGGTATAACCGGCATGAATTCCTTCTGGCGGGATTCGAGTATGGCGTGGTCAAGCGCAGCTACCCGGCAAGTCCGCGGGTCCCGGAGGCGCAATACAAGCTCGCGATGTCGTATTATATGCTGTCACCGAAATCGTCGCTTGACCAGCAGTACACGCGCAAGGCCGTCGACGAATTCCAGACATTCGTCGAGTACTATCCCAAGAACCCTCTGGCCGATGATGCTTCCGCAAAGATCCGGGAATTGAACACGAAGCTTGCGAAGAAACTGTACGATGCGGGATTGCAGTACGTGAAGCTCGAACGCTACAAAGCGGCGATCCAGTACTTCGACAACGTCATTGAGAAGTACCATGATACGGAATTCGCGCCGCTTGCGTTCCTTGACAAGACGGAAATCCTCATCGACCGGAAACGCTACAGCGATGCCAGCCTGGAGCTCGCCCGGTTTTACAAACGATTTGCCAACAGCGTGCTCCGTGCGAGGGCGGACGCTCTGCGCGACCGACTCGCGGCGGAATGGAACGGGGCAGTCCCGCAGGCACCTCCGATTGTTGCTCCACTGACATCCAGTGAAACACGCACCGGAGATCGCTGATGGCGCCGAAACGAGTGGCCGAGTCCCGGGTGGTCACGACGAACCTCGTGCTCCCGAACGACACGAACCAGTTGGGCAACCTGCTCGGCGGTACGATGATGCACTGGATCGACGTGTGCGCAGCCATCGCCGCGCAACGACATTCGGGACATGTGTGCGTCACCGCCTCTGTCGATGACCTCGTGTTCCACGATCCGATCAAACTGGGGGACGTCGTGACGTTGACGGCGTTCGTGACACGGGCATTCCATTCTTCCATGGAGATTGGCGTTACCGTTGGCGCCGTCTCGACGGGTGGAAGGCAGATAGCGAGGGCTACTTCGGCATTTCTTACGTTTGTGGCCATCGATGAGGCAGGACGCACCGTGGCGATACCACCGCTGCTTCCCGAAAATGATGAGGAAAAACTTCTTTTCGATCAGGCGCTGGTACGCCGGGAACTTCGCCTCAAGCACAGGCAATCGTAGGAGGCGATCGCGTCCAGTGATCTTTCTGAGAGGCCGTATCTTCGGGCCGCTGCTGCAGCATTCTCCCCACCGACGGATGATGTTCGGCTTTGTGACCGCCAATCTGCTCTGGTCACAGGGATTGTGCGGCCAACGACTCTACAGCACGTTCGGTGCGGTCGCCGAGTTACCCCTCGACTACACGCCCGCCGGGCTCGCCGTGAGGAACCTCCCGTCGTCCACGCACAGAGAGGTAGCACTCCTCTCTCAGAACCCCCCGGCAATCCAGACTTATGCGCTCAGCGATTCCGGCACGATCCAGCAACGGGCATCCATTCCCCTGGCGCGCACGTGCCAGGGGTTGATGTGCCAGGACATCGACGGTGACGGCGAGCCGGAGTTTGTTGCCCTGTCTTCCGATGGTTCCTTGATCAGCGTTGTGAAACGTGTCGGTACGAAATTCCGCATATCCGATTACCCCTCCCCGGCAAAGGCGCAGCATCTTGCGCTCGCCGATATCAACAACGATGGCGTCGTGGACATCCTTGTTTTCGGCAAGACGATGACCGGCGTGGGGACGCTTCTTGGCAGGAAGGGAGGGGGGTTTCGGCGGGGCCCCGATCTGTTTCCCGAGATCTCCGTGAGCAGCCTGCAGACGCTTGATGTCAATGGCGACGGCATCCTTGACGTCATTGTGTGCAACTGGCTTTCCAACCAGTTGACCCTGTTCTACGGGATCAGTCGTATGGTCTTTTCGGAACAGATCACGATAGACCTCCCGGCGGAGCCGGGCAGCATGTCCGCCACATGGCTCAGTCGCAAGTCCGGGCTCGGGATTGCGGTCACTCTTCCGTCGGAGAAGAAGGTCGCCCTCCTCCGCTGTAGTCCGGCGGGTGATCTGCAACTGGACGGCACCATGCAGATACCGGGGTGGCCAACGGGGGTGGCTCTGGGCATGATCAACGAAGACCAGTATCCGGATATGGCGGTCGCGACGGACAAGGGAATCGCGGTTGCTCTCGGCGTGGAGAATTTCGGATTTCTTCCCCCTGTCTTCTTCGGCCCCGGGGCGGCCTCGGTCGGCTTCTGCCTGGTGGATCTCGATGGGGATCGCCGGCTTGATCTCGCCGTTGCCGAGCGACTTCCCCAAAAACTCGTTTTCCTGGCAAACGAACACCATTCCGACCGTGTCCGGTGGCCGTTGACATATGCTGTGGGGAGCAGACCGCGCGGACTCGCGGTTCACGACATCGACGGCGACGGACTTCCCGATATCGCGGTGGCAAATTCGAACTCGTCAACGATTTCCGTGTTATTGAATACGGGGAAGGGGACGTTCCACGGACAGCAGAGCATGGCAGTGGCGGAGCGCCCGGTGCACCTGTGCATTCCTGAAACAGGTCACGCAGAGGTCCACACCATCGTCAGTTCCCACACGACCATGGAGATGATTGGCGTTGCCTCGTGGGATTCTCCTTTTGATCGCGTCTCCTCATTCTCGATCCCCGCCGGCATGCGGCCTCAAACGCTCTCTGCGTGGCAGGACACGGCTTCACTCTCCATGCTCGTCCGCTACCCTCCTCATGGGCGCAGCTCCGTCTCATTGTCGCTCTTTGAACAGATCAGCGGAAAACAGTTCCTTGAGCGAAGCATCAGGGCGACTCTCCCCGAGAGGATATCGGCGGTGACCGCGACGAGAAATTCCCCGTCAAGTTATATGGTTTCGTTTGTGACGTTTGATGAGTCGACAAAGAAATCGACAGTCTCCGTTGCGTACGCCGACCGCTCTCTTGTTCTGGGGTCGATGCAGCAGCTCACACTCCTTGATGATTCGACAGGGGCCACCCAGGGACTGCTCCCGGTGTCCCTTGGACCCGGCCGTTCGTCCGACCTTCTCATCATCCTCGGCAAACCGTATGAAGCGCTTGCCATCCTGCGGGGGATGGGGGCAGGACCGGGGAACGATACGTTGACATGGATACGCGACGTGCGCGTGGACGACGACAACGATATTATCGTGGCGGACGTGGATGGGGATGGACTGATGGATATCGTCGTGAGGAACGATGAGAATGATACGGTCATGGCGTATTACGGACGGAAGAATGGGGATTTCGAAGGACTCCCTGTCTGCTCAGCCGAAGGAATCGATGCCATCGCCGTGGGATCCTTCATTCTCCCCGGTGTCCAGGATCTTGTTGTGTCTCACACCGCCGCAGGGACAATCTCGCTCGTCCCGGCGCCGTTCCGGCGGAGACCATGAGAACACGCGGGAAATCTCTTCTCCTTCTCCTCGCCGCTTTCTGCCTGTTGCACAGAGCTGACGGCCAGGTGCATCTCGCGGGCGCCGATCGGGCCGCACTCCTCGGCACCGTCGCTGCGGGACTGGGGCACGCCATCGCGGAAGGAGAGCCGATCAAATGCGGGACTCCACTGATCATGTCGGCCCGCGCGGCCCGTTCGTCTCTCCCGTTGTCGGCACAGGCGGCGCTTGAAGCTCTCGATGCGCGACCAAGCGGGCCTGACACGAATCAGACCTCCATTGTTGGGAACGGCTTCTGCATCCATTTCGACACAACGGGAGGCAATGCGGCAGCACTCCTCGATGCCCAGCACCAGCCGATCGCAGGGAGCGCGCGTGCCTTTGCCGATTCGGTGGTCTCGATCATGGGAACGGTGGTTGCCGAAGAAATCGGCGTTCTTGGCTTCGAACCACCGCCGACGGACGGCACGCTTGGCGGAGGTCCTGAATATGATATCTACGTGACGAACCTCGGGAGTGAGTACGGCGAAACCGCCGCGGACCTGTTCACCGGAAACGGAAGCAGGTCGACCACATTCATTACCATAGACAACGACTTTACGTTTGTGGTGCCCGACAGCAACAAAGGACTTCCCGCTCTTCGCGTCACCCTCGCTCACGAATTTCACCACGCCATCCAGATCGGCAGCTACGGCTATTGGGCGGATGATGTATGGTTCCATGAAATCACGTCGGTCTGGATGGAGGATGTCGTCTTCACGGGCGTCAATGATTATTACAATTACCTTTGGGCTTCATGGAGCCAGTTCTTCAACCCGGAGACGCCGTTGAATAGCAACGACCTGATCATGTACAGCCGGGGAATCTGGGGACAGTTCATGACAAAGAAGTACGGCGCCGACGCGATGCGGCATGCCTGGGAAGCGGCAAGGACGGTGGCGCCTCTCCAGGCATTGGATCAGTCGCTGAGAACAAACTCGAGTGTGACGCTTCCGCAGGCCTTTGCGGAATGGTGTTCCTGGAACGCTTATACGTGGAAACGCGCAGACGCCGACCGGTACTACCCGGAAGGTGCCGCCTACCCGCCGATGGCCGAAATACATTATGATATTCCCGGGGGATTGCGGGAAGTCGATGGTACGCTGCCGTGCCTTGCCTCCAAGTACTATCGCCTCTCCTCCGGAGTCGATACTGTGGCGATCATCGCTGTCCATTCGACGATGGATTGCGGAACGTCCCAATCTCCGTTTACGTTCTTCGTCAGCACATCAAAGTGGGATGACAGTTACAAGCCGACACAGGGCGGATTGTTCCTGAAGACGTCATTTCCATCGGGTTCCGATTGGGTGGTGTGGGAGGAAGGGAGCCAAGGCACCGTCTCCGCATCGATTGCTGCGGAGGGGACCGTGTTCCCCAATCCGCTTCGCGTCGACGGTTTATCATCTGCCTACATCCGCGCCGATGCGCAGGAGGCGATTGTGTCGATCTATTCGAGCAACATGACCCTTGTCTATCAACGGGACCAGACAGCGCAGACCATGCTGGGGAGAACGGTCTTCACGTGGACCGGCTGCACGACCGGGGGAGAGAGGGTTGCATCGGGGATTTACATCTTCGTGCTGAACGCTTCGGGAAGAACCATTCGTGGCAAGCTGGCGGTGGTCAGGAAATGACGAACGCGCTCACACTCTCCGGCAAAGGGCTCGGCAAGTCGTTCAATGGTCGCGCGGTATTCCACGATGTCTCTTTCTCTGTGGAGGAGCATCAGACCCTCCTCATCACGGGACACAACGGTTCCGGGAAATCCACCCTGATGAAGATCATCTGTCAGGTGCTCACGCCGAGCGCAGGCCATGTCCAGGTTGGCCGCGCCGACTCGGCCGGGGACGGCGGGAGGGATCTCTTCGGGTTCGTCTCGCCGTACCTCCAGATGTTCGAGGAATTCTCCGCCATGGAAAACCTCGCCGTCGCCATGGGAATCCGCGGACGGCAGTGGAACAAACGAGAGGCGGCTGCGTTGCTCGAACGTGTGGGCCTGGACCCGGACCGCGACGAGCCTGTCCGCACGTATTCGTCCGGTATGAAACAGCGCGTCAAGTATGCCTTCGCCCTGCTTCACCATCCGCCGGTTCTCCTGCTTGATGAGCCGGCGGCCAACCTGGACGCAGAGGGGGTTTCGGCCGTCCGCTCGATCATGGCGGCGCAACGGAAGGCAGGAATCCTCGTGGTGGCCACGAACGATCCCGGCGATGTCGATACCCCTGACGTGATGGTGGACCTCGATGCCAGGCGATAGCACACGCATGTCCTCCTATGCGCGTTCCGTGATGTCCGTCTTTCTGAAGGATTGGCGCTCGGAACTTCGCACACGCTATGCCATGAACGCCCTCCTCATGTTTGTCGTGACGACGATTGCCATCGTGCTCTTTTCGCTTGGGAGCGAGGGAGCCCCGTCCGATGCGCTGTCGGGAATGCTGTGGACGGTCATCTTCTTCTCCGCTATGTCGGGTCTTTCGCGCACATTCGTGATGGAAGAGGAACGGGGGACGACATTCACCCTGCAGCTCCTCGCCCCCCCGAGCGCGGTATTCTTTGGCAAATTGCTTTTCAACCTGGTGCTGGTTCTGGGGCTGAACGCCGTCACGATTCTTCTCTACCTCGCCCTCATCACCGGTTTTGTCATACAAACCCTTTCGATATTCCTGGTCGCCGTTCTTCTCGGAAGCCTCGGCTTTGCGGCGGCGGCCACCGTCATTGCTGCCATTATTGCCAGGGCCAACACGAGGGGAACCCTCTATCCCGTCCTGTCGTTTCCTGTATTACTCCCCCTGCTGTTGACCGTGATCAACGCAACGCGGCTGGCGTCGGAGGGAGCCTATTTTCAGGAAGCGTATGGTGAATTTCAGATTTTGATTTCGTATATTGTCGTGGTGGTTGTCGTCTCCTCCATGCTCTTTGAGTATATCTGGAAAGACTGACCTATGGCCTGGAAGATCTTCATGGGTGTCCTGCTTACCCTCGTCATCGTCCTTGGCATCGGTCTCCCCATGTCGCCCCATCCGCAGACATGGTATGAACTCCCCGTCATACCCGGCCTCGAAGAAAAAGCCCGCATCATCTTCTTTCACGTTCCCACCGCATGGCTGAGCACGCTCGCGTTCCTCACGAGCATGGCCTATGCAATCCAGTATCTCCGCAAGCGCGATCCGCTCGACGATATCAAGTCGTCTGCGGCGGCGGGACTCGGCTTCGTGTTTTGCGTCCTCGCGACACTGACAGGTGCGGTGTGGGCAAAGTTCAACTGGGGATCCTACTGGAACTGGGATCCGCGCGAGACGTCGATCTTCGTCCTTCTCCTGATCTACGGCGCGTATTTTTCACTCCGCTCGGCGGTGGAGCAGGAGGAAAAACGCGCGGCCCTCTCTTCGGTCTATTCGATCATCGCCGCCGTGACGGCCCCCTTCTTCATCTTCATCATGCCAAGGATCATGACCGGACTGCATCCGGGCGCCAAAGGTGATCCCAATGGGGCGGGACCTGTCGTGGAGTTCAAGATGGCGCCACCGATGAGGGTGATCTTCTTCGCGTCCCTTATCGGATTTACGCTCCTGTTCATCTGGATGTTCAGGCTGAGGGTACGCACGGCACAACTGGAACAAGCACATCACGCAAAGGGATAACTAGTGGAATTCCTTGCACAGAACCAGTTATATATCGTCATGGTGATCGTTCTGGCGATCTGGCTCGGACTGTTCGCTTACCTCTTCCGATTGGACAGCCGGCTGAAGAAGCTTGAAGGTAAAAACAAGAACTGATCTGATCGAAGCAACGGGGGGACCCATTCATGAAGCCCAAAATCATCATCGGCTCACTTGTCGTTGTCCTCTTCATCATCTTCGGCTCCTATTCCTTCGTGGAAAGCAACGTGGAATACACCGACATTGCGGGGGCGATGAGGAAGAACAAGAAGGTCCAACTGAAAGGGGCCTGGGCGAAAGAGAAACAGTCGTCGTTTGACGCGGACAAGCGTCAATTCACGTTTTGGCTTGTCGATGACAGCGGGCGGGAATGCAAGGTGGTCCTCGACGGTGCCGCACCGAACAACTTCGAACTGGCGACCAGCGTCGTGGCAAAGGGACGCTTCACCGAAGAAGGATATTTCCACGCCACCGAAGTTCTCACGAAATGTCCGTCGAAGTATGAGGCAAAGGCGGAAGAAGTCAAGAAGATAAGTTGACGGTGCATCTTTCGATCCCTTTGAACGGGGAAACAAGGATGGGAGGTTGTTCCCGCAGCCGCGCGTGACCGGAGCGCGGCGGTGGGGGGAGGCACGGGATTCGCGGTCGCCATGACTGTTCCTTTCAATACGAGGTTCGCTATGTTCGGCGGCATTGTAGTGGATATTGCCTTTGTCCTGTGCGTGACCTCGGTGATCAGCTATTTTCTGCATCATCGGCGCGGATCGCCCACAACGCTTCTTCTCGGGCGACTTTGTTACATCCTCACCGCCATCTCCGTCGCGGGCATCGCGGCGTTCCTCCTTTCGCTCATCCTTACACACCAGTTCCAGTATACGTACGTCTGGAGTTACAGTTCCCGCGAACTCCCCACGCCGCTCCTCATCTCCACGTTCTATGCCGGACAGGAGGGAAGCTTTACGCTCTGGACCCTCTTCACGGCCGTCATCGGCGTCTTCCTGCTTCGTCACTCGTCAAAGAAGGGGTATGAACCGGAGGTCATGGCCGTTTTCGGCCTTATACAATCGTCCCTCCTCCTGATGCTCATCGTCAAGAGTCCCTTCCTCCGTGTCTGGCAAAGCTGGCCGGGCCAGGTAGCGGAAGGGTTCGCACCGGCAAATGGACGCGGGCTGAATCCCCTCCTGCAAAACTACTGGATGGTGATCCATCCGCAGGTGCTCTTCAGCGGGTTCTCTGCGATGGGCGTCCCCTACGCGTACGCCGTAGCGGCTCTTCTGAAGCGCGATTACACGAACTGGATCAGACCCGCGACCCCCTGGATGATTTTTGCCGCCCTCATCCTGGGGACGGGAATCATGATGGGAGGATTCTGGGCCTATGAGACGCTCGGGTGGGGGGGATATTGGGGGTGGGATCCTGTGGAGAATTCTTCGCTTGTCCCTTGGCTCTTCTGCATTGCCACCATCCACACGACGCTCTCCCAGCGGAAGACCGGAAGATTTGTCAAGACGAACCTCATCCTCGCGATGTTCTGCTTCCTCATGGTGCTCTATTCGACGTTTCTGACCCGTAGCGGCGTCCTCGGTGACACATCGGTGCATTCGTTCGTGGATCCCGGCATGTGGACATACTGGATGCTCATCGGCTTGCTGGTGCTGTTCGGCGGCATTGGCGGCGGACTTCTCTTTGCCAGACGGAAGGAGATCCCAAGGCCCGTGAAGGAGCATAGCTACTATTCAAGAGAATTTGCCCTGTTCCTCGGCTCGGCGGCTGTCGTCGTTGCCGCGATATTTATCGTCGTGGGAACATCCTCGCCGATCGTGACGGAAATCCTCCAGGGCAAAAAGAGCGCCGTCGACACATCGTACTATGTCACGACGACGCTGCCCCTCGGCATCGTGATCGCCCTCCTTGCAGGCATAGGGCAATTGCTGTGGTGGACTCGCACACAGAAGGGGAACGTGTGGAAAGCCGTCCGCACGCCGGCGCTCCTGGCGGCGTGCGTCACATTGCTCCTGGTGACTGTCGGCGTCCGTGAGCCCGCCATCGTTGTGTTTCTCTTCGCCGCGGCGTTCGCCCTCTGCGCTAATCTGCAGGTGGGGTGGCGGATCGTGAAGGGGAACCCGAAACTTGCGGGCGGGTCCGTCGCGCATATTGGGCTTGCCATCATGTTCTTCGGGTTCGTGGCATCGTCGAAATACGACTCAAAGGAGACGATCTCTCTGACGCAGGGAAAGCCCGTCGAAGCCCTCGGCTATACGTTGACGTATTTGGGGTATTCTCCCATTGCAGGGGAGAAGTACGCGTTCCATGTGCAGGTCGACAGGGATGGAAGAAGGTACACTGTGGCGCCCATCATGTTCTACAGCGGGTACAACGACGGACTCATGCGTAATCCGGATATCGCAAATCTCATCACCCGGGATTTCTACCTTGCCCCATTGTCATTAGAGCAGAAAAGCGAGCAGGCGGAAGGTCTTTCCAAGCTGGAACTCAAAAGGGGGGAGACGAGGAAGGTCGGGGACCTCGAGGTCACGTTCATGGATTTTGATTTTCCTGTGATGCAGAAGGCCGCGATGCTGGAAGGGAAGGATGTCCGGATCGGTGCGATCCTGAAAGTAAGGAAAGGAAATGGCACGCCGGTCACCGTCGCTCCCGCGAAGGTATTGCACCAGGGGGAATCGCGCGACGAGGCCGCGCGTATGGAAGGGGGATATGAATTTACGATCACCGCGATGCATCCCGACAGGGAAGCGAAGGAGAATTCACGCGTGGAGATCGGCGTGAAGAATCTCTCGGGAGTCGCTGCGGACGCGACACCCTCGCGGGATATCCTCATCGCAGAAGCCAGCGTCAAGCCCTACATCAATCTCGTCTGGTCCGGCGTGATTGTGCTCCTGGTGGGTTTCCTTGTCACGATTGTCCGGCGCTCGCAGGAAGCCGCAATGCCCCCGGAGACCGTCGTCGAGCAGGCCTGACAGGCCTCTTCGGTTCGAACGCCTATAAGCCGATTTCGGACGTTCAATGGAGGACGCCTCCTCCACTTCCTACGCCGACACCAAGGCGATAGACCATCTCGCCGCCAAACCACGCTGTTCCCCAGAGCAGCGCAACGCCAACCCACATTCCCGCCAGGTACAGAAATGGATGCCCGGTGGGGATCCGCATGCGCGCGCCGATCCGCCAGAACAGGAGGATGGCAAAAAGTGCTGTCGAGATGAAGGCAAGCTCCTGGTGGGTTGTCCACATCGACACCGATGCCCCCGCGATGTGGACCGATTCTCCGGCCCGCAGGCCCGAAAGGGCAGCCGCCCCCAGCCCGAGCGTCCCAAGGCATTGGGTCCACCAGCCGGCCGAAGAGAGACCGTCGCTCTTCCTCCAACGCGCCAAACACTCGAAGAGGGCTGCAGCCGACAGGAGGGCGATCGGAAAGTGAACGATGAGGGGGTGGACGTTCGGCATGCTTCACCGGTTGAGGGCGAGGATATCGTCAATGCGCAGGGGCGCAGGTGAAAGGAATGCCTCTCCGTATTTCTTCCCGATGCGATCCCCATAATACTTGAGGCGGGTGGTGACCATGTCCTGAAAATCCGTCGTCGTCAGGATGGTCTCAGGTTCACTGCTGGAAGGATTGTGAAATTGCGAGCGGTACGCCTGCATCGCTTCCATCCTCTGCTCGTATTCGGCAGTGACGTCAACGACAAAGCTGGGTACGAACTCAAGCCACTGCATGTAGTGGTAGTATGCGCGGGGACGGAATGCTTTCTGGCGTTTGCCGCTCGAACGGGTGACGACTTTTTCAAGCCCTGCGGCAAACCACGCCTCGCGGCAGAGCGTATGAGTCCGCTCGTGGTCCGGGTGGCGATCCTCACGATACGGGAAAAGCAGGATGTCCGGTCGATACCGGCGAATCACCTTGACGAGTTTCAACCTGTTCTTCATGGAAGGTTCGATGTTCCCATCGGGGATTCCCAGGTTCTCCCGAACCTCAACCCCCATGATAGCGGCAGCGTGTGCGGCCTCGAGGGCTCTGATCTTGGCGTTGCCCCGGGTCCCGAGCTCCCCCTGCGTGATATCCAGAACTCCGACGCGGTAGCCGTCCTTGATAATCCTGATGATGGTCCCGCCGCACGACAGCTCGACATCGTCAGGGTGGGCACCGATAGCCAGAACATCCAGTTTCATCATGCTCCGTTCTCCGATGAACTCTTCCATGGGTCCAGGATCGCTCCTGAAAGAACTGATCAATATAATGAGAACAAATCCGGAAGGCAAAGGTGCTCTTCACGGCGGATTTCGCTATATTGCACCATTCGCCATAGTGAACACCAGACCGTTCGTTCTGCATGCCCACTCCTCAGACCCCGTTCACGATCGTTGAGATCACGCGCCGGATCAAGCAGATCCTGGAGGGTGACTTCCCGTCGATTCTCGTCCAGGGCGAGATTTCGAACTTCAAGCACCACTCCTCGGGTCATCTCTATTTTTCTCTCAAGGACGACGCGGCGCAGCTGTCATGCGTCCTCTGGCGCAGCAGGGTCCCTTCCTTGTCCTTTGTTCCGGAAGACGGGATGAAGGTTGTGGCCTCCGGGAGGATAACGGTGTACGAACCGCGGGGTGCCTACCAGTTGGATGCGCAGTTTCTGCGCCCTCTGGGAGTGGGAGATCTCCAGATCGCCTTCGAGAAACTGAAGCAGAAGCTCGCGGCGGAAGGGCTCTTCGACCCGGAGAGGAAGAAACCGCTCCCGGAATTCCCGGAACGGATCGGCCTGGTCACCTCCCCCACGGGAGCGGTCATCCAGGACATCAAGAACGTGCTCCGGCGCAGGTTCCCTTCTGTCGAAGTCTATCTCCTCCCCGTGCGGGTTCAGGGAGGAGGCGCCGCCTCAGAAATTGCGAACGCCATTGCCGATTTCAACCGTTTTGGCAGGGTCGACGTCATACTTCTTGCGCGAGGGGGAGGATCAATGGAAGACCTCTGGGCGTTCAATGAGGAGAGCGTTGCGCGCGCCATCGCCGGGTCAAGAATCCCCGTGGTCAGCGCGGTTGGACATGAGACCGATTTCACCATTGCAGACTTTGTGGCAGATATGCGCGCGCCGACCCCCTCGGCGGCGGCCGAGCTGCTGGTCCCCGACCGCCGGGCTCTTCTTGAAACTGTAACGGATTCTTGGTATCGTATGCGGGAGGCACTTGCGGAGCGCCTGCAAAGAAACCGGGACCGCATCGGGGGAATCCTCGCCAGCCACATTTTTCATAGGCCCATCGATCTCCTGCAGCAGCGTTCGCAACGGGTCGACGAACTCCAGCGCACGCTTCTCCGCACGGCGGAACATGCGCTGGCCATGAACATCGCCCGCCACGCGGCGGCAGCCGGTCGGCTGGCCAGCGTGAATCCGCGGCAGATCCTCAGACGGGGTTATGCAATCGTCCGGAAGAGTGGGGCGGTCGTGAGCGTGCGCAAAGGCGTTCGCAAGGACGACGCCGTCGACATTGAATTCCAGGACGGCTCCGCACAATCCATCATTACATCCTGAACGACATGGCAGCGAAGAAGAAAGAGACGATCGTCCCGCCGACGTTTGAGGATTCGCTCCGGCGACTCGAGTTGATCGTGGAAAAACTGGAGGAGGGGGATGTCCCTCTCGATGATGCCATGAAGCTGTATGAAGATGGCATCGCAGTATCGCGGTTGTGCGCGGAGAGGCTCGCGAAAGCGGAGCTCACGCTCAAACGTCTGAGCAAAGACGCAGAAGGCAGTTTCACCCTCCAGGATGAAAAGGAATGACGGACCACCGCTATGAGTGCCTGGACAAGGTCAATGTGCCGGCCGACATACGGGCGTTGACAATCCCGGATCTGGAAGTCCTCTGTGCAGACGTGCGCGATTATCTGATCGAAGTGGTCTCCCAGACGGGTGGTCATTTGGGCGCTGGACTGGGATCCGTCGAACTCGCCGTTGCGCTTCACTATGCCTTCAATACGCCGCACGACAAGCTCGTCTGGGACGTCGGCCATCAGGCCTATCCGCATAAGATCCTGACGGGCAGGAAAGAGAGGATGCGCACCATCCGTCAATTGGGCGGACTGAGCGGATTTCTCAAGCGGGGCGAGAGCGAATTCGACACGTTCGGCGCCGGACATGCGAGCACTGCGATTTCCGCCGCCCTCGGAATGGTTGCCGCCCGTGAGCTTTCGGGTGAGAAATACCGTGTCATCGCGGTGGTGGGAGATGGCTCGATGACGGGCGGCATGGTGTACGAGGGGATGAACAACGCGGGGATCATGAAGAAGAACCTGATCGTTGTTCTGAACGATAACAACATGTCGATCGCTCCGAATGTCTGGGCCCTCTCGAATTACTTCACGGAGTTGATCTCCGCACCGTCGTACAACCAATTGAAGAAGAATGTTTATGAGTTGACGAACAAGTTCGATGTGTGGGGGGACCGGCTGCGGCGCGTTGCCGCGCGTGTCCAGGAAGGCATCAAGGTGGTGGTGACGCCGGGAATGCTCTTCGAAGCCCTCGGGTTCCGGTATTTCGGCCCGGTCAACGGCCACAATGTGACCCAGCTCGTCCGGATCTTCAATCAGGTGAAGGATCTGAACGGTCCGATCTTCGTCCACGTGACCACGCAGAAGGGAAAGGGATACGCACCCGCCGAGCAGGATGTCCAGCGGCTCCACGGCGTCAATCCGTTCGACAAGACCACGGGACAGTCTCCAAAGAAATCCGAAACCGCTCCCTCCTACACGAAGGTCTTTGGCAATGCGATCGTGCAGCTTGCCCGGAAGAATCCGAATCTTGTCGCTGTGACGGCAGCCATGCCCGACGGGACCGGACTCGATTTCCTCCAAAAGGAAATCCCTTCCCGGTTTTACGACGTCGGGATCGCGGAGCAGCACGGGGTGACGTTCGCGGCGGGATTGGCCACACAGGGAGCGATTCCCGTCGTGGCAATCTATTCCACATTTCTTCAGCGGGCGTTCGATCAACTGATTCATGATGTCGCCCTCCAACATCTCCACGTCGTCTTTGCCCTTGACAGGGGCGGACTCGTCGGCGCGGACGGGCCCACGCACCACGGGGTGTTCGATCTTAGTTATCTGCGGCTCATCCCCGGCATGGTCGTGATGGCTCCCAAAGACGAGAGCGAGCTGCGCGACATGCTCTATACTGCGGTGGAGTACCGGGGCGGTCCCATCGCGCTCCGCTATCCACGCGGGAACGGCGTCGGTGTGCCGTTGAAAGAGGATTTCGACCTTATCCCCCTCGGAAGGGGAGAAACCATCAGGAAGGGGAATGATGTTGCCCTCCTTGGGATTGGGACAATGGTCAATGCTGCATCAGCCGCGTCGGAACTGCTGGCTGCACGGGGTGTCTCAGCAGAGGTGGTGAGCATGCGTTTCGTGAAACCATTGGACGAGGATATTCTTGGCGACATCGGATCCCGTTTTTCGCGGGTCGTGACGCTTGAAGACAACTCTGTTGTCGGTGGTTTCGGCGGCGCCGTCACGGAGTTTTTCTCCGGACGGGAAGGAAACATCCCTCACGTCCTCCGCATCGGCATTCCGGACTGTTTCGTGCAACACGGGACGCAGCAGGAACTCCACGCCTCCCTCGGGACGGATGCGGCAGGCATTGCGGCGAACGTCGCACGTTTTGTGGCGGAGCACCAGGAAAAGGCCTCTTGACATCGGGAAGGAACGCGCGGGTCCATGGAAAAAGTACGCATCGGCATGGTAGGTCTCGGATGGGTCGCCCAGGTGATCCATCTGCCCATCCTCTCGCACCTTCCTGATGCGGAGATTGTGGCAGTATGCGAGCGCGACAAGGCCAAGGCCCGGTTCGTCGGAGAAAAATTCGGCGTGAGGCGCACGTACCACGATCTTGACCAGATGCTTGCGAACGAGGGGCTTGATGCCGTGATCGTGACCGCCTCGACCGATGTTCACCACGACGTTGCCATCGCGGCGCTCAAGGCGGGCTGCGATGTGCTGGTGGAGAAACCGATTGCCCGCGGCTATGCTGAAGCGCTCGAGATGGTGGAGACCGCGCACGCAATGAAGAAGAAGCTGATGGTGGGGATGAACCAACGGTTCCGCCCGGATACGATGCTGCTGCGAAGCTTCATCGAAGGGAAGGAGCTCGGAAGGATTCTCTACGCCAAGTGCGGGTGGTTGCGGAAGCGGACCGGCTACAGCGCGTGGGTGACGCAGAAGGAGAAGGCCGGGGGAGGCGTATTCCTCGACCTGGGAACCCCGATGCTGGACCTCGCACTCTGGCTCATGGGGTACCCGGAAGTCCGCCGTGTCGGTGCGTCGAATTTCCACCAGAAGACGAAGTCGGTCGAGGATACTTCCCTCGTGACCGTGACATTGAAGAACGGCTCAGTGATCACTATCGAAGTGAGCTGGTCGTTGATCATGGACGATGATGTGTACTACTGCTCCGTCGTGGGGACGGAGGGGACGGCGAGCCTCGATCCGTTGCACGTGAACAAGGAACTCCACGGAAGTCTGGTGAACCTTGCCCCCGCCAGGGTCGATTCGCCGCAGAACCTTTTCCGGCGATCCTATGAGAACGAACTGAAGCACTTCCTCGGTGCCGTCCGCGGACTGCACCCGGAAATGTCCACGGGCGACGAAGCTCTCCAGCGCATGAAGGTGGTGGACGCGGTGTATAAGTCCGTCAAGACCGGGAAGGAAGTGGTTTTCTCCTGAAAGAGACGATGCCGTCAAAGAAAAGGATCCTCGTCGTCGACGATGAAAAGGATATCGTCGAGCTCCTCCGGTACAATCTGGCAAAGGAGGGATACGACGTTGCCACAGCGTACAACGGCAGGGAGGCACTGGACAAATCGGCCAATCCGCCCGACCTGGTGATTCTCGATGTCATGATGCCTGTGCTCGACGGCTTCGAGACGTGCAAGAAGCTCAAGGCGGACCCGAGAACATCTGCGGTGCCGGTCATCTTTCTGACAGCAAGCTCGAGCGAGGTGGATGAGGTTGTGGGGCTCGAGCTTGGCGCCGACGATTACATTCAGAAACCGATCAGCCCGCGGAAGCTCGTGGCGCGCGTGAAAGCCGCCCTCCGCCGCGCAGCGCAGGGGGGAGATGAACAGCCGGAGCCGCCGATCATCAGGGCGGGAGGAGTGGAGATCAACCGCACGAACTTCACCGTGCGGGTCGGGAAGAAGGAGGTTTTCTTTCCACGCAAGGAGTTTGAAGTGCTTGCGCTCCTTGCGGCACATCCAGGGAAAGTCTTCTCGCGCGAGATGCTGCTGCAGACGATATGGGGAACGGATGTCGTGGTGATCGACCGGACAATCGATGTGCATATCCGGAAGATCCGGGAGAAACTCGGGGAGGAGAATACGATCATCGAAACGATCAAGGGGGTAGGGTACCGGTTCAAGGAATAGTCCAGTGACACTCCGCACGAAACTCCTCGGCAGCTACCTGGCCTTCACCGTCGTTGGTGTTGCCCTGGTCAGTCTGTTTTCCTCGTGGCAGATCAAGAACTACCTCGATCGCCGGACGGAAGCGACACTCCGTTCCAATCTCGAATCCTTCTCCGGTTTGATGGAAGACCTCCATATCGACGCGAGGAATGTCGGGGGGGTTGATACGATGTTCCGGCGGATGTCCCGCACGCTCGGGATCCGCTTTACCGTCATCCGGAAGGATGGAGTCGTCGTGCTGGACTCCGACGTTCCGGCGGATTCCCTGCCGCACGTGGAGAACCATTTGCACCGCCCCGAGATCGAAGGAGCCCGCACGGGCTCCATCGGGATGAACCGGCGCAAAAGCGCGACGGTGTCGGAAGAGTTCCTCTATGCCGCCATGATGCTCCGCCGCGAGATGCCCGGAGGCGAGGACACGCTCTTCGTCCGGGCGGCACTTCCGTATGACGAGATCCGGCGGATCGATGGTCAGGTCCAGATCATCATCTGGGTGATCGGACTCCTGATCGCCGTAGGCATCGCCATGATGAGCGGGAAGGTGTCACGCCGCATCAGCAACCCGATCCTTTCCATCGCGACAACCGCCCGGCGGATAGGGGACGGCGATCTTTCGCTACGGATTCCCGTCACGTCCACCGATGAAATCGGCGCGCTGGGACGGGCCATCAACGACATGGCAGAGAAACTCGGGAGCGATATCGCCCAATTGAGAAAGCTCGAACGCGTGCGAAGCGAGTTCCTCGGCAACGTCTCCCATGAACTCCGGACTCCGATCTTCTCCCTGCAGGGTTTTCTCGAGACCCTGCTTGACGGAGCGATCGACGACCCGAATGTCAATCGGGATTTTCTTGAAAAGGCCTACCGGCATGCCAGCCGCTTGAATGCCCTTCTCGGCGATCTGATCGAGATCTCCCGAATCGAGTCGGGGGAGATGAAGATGAGTTTTCGCTACATCCCCATTGCAGGTCTGCTGACCGAAACCGCGGAAGAGTTGCGCGGGGCGGCCGAAGCGAAAGCGATCACCGTGTCGGTCGACACGGCAGGCGTCGAGAAGACGAAGGTCTATGCCGACCGGGAGCGGCTGAAGCAGGTCCTGATCAATCTCCTTGATAATGCCATCAAGTACACGGATGCGGGAGGGAGCGTCCGCTGCATCGGCCGGCTTGAGGGAAATTTCTGTGCCGTCGATGTCCAGGACACGGGGATCGGCATTCCGAGCGAACATCTCTCCAGGATCTTCGAACGGTTTTACAGGGTATCAAAGGACCGTTCGCGCGACGTCGGCGGAACAGGACTCGGTCTCGCGATCGTCAAGCACATCGTCGAGGCGCACGGCGGCGTCATTCGCGTTGTCAGCGAACCGTCGCACGGAAGCTCGTTCACTTTCACACTGAAGCGGGAATGACGAGAGAGATGCAAGCGACCCGGACGCCGGATGATCGGTTCATGCGAGAGTGCTTCGCACTCGCGGAGAAAGGAAAGGGAGCGGTCAGCCCGAATCCCCTGGTGGGGGCGGTTCTCGTTCGCGGCGGCAAGGTCATCGCCCGCGGCTGGCATCGCCGATTCGGCGGGCCTCATGCCGAAGTGGAGTGCCTGAAGCATGCCGGGGGAAATGCCCGGGGAGCCACGATGTATGTGAACCTTGAACCATGCTCCCATTTTGGGAAGACCCCGCCGTGTGCCGACGCCATTATCGCGGCAGGCGTCCGCCGCGTCGTCGTGGCGATGCGTGATCCGAATCCGCTCGTTTCCGGAGGGGGTATCCGCAAGTTTCGGGATGCCGGCATCGCCGTCACAACGTCGGTTCTCGAGCCGGAGGCGACGTGGATCAACAGGTTTTTCCTGAAGCATATCCGGAGCGGCATGCCGTACGTCCATATGAAAATCGCGCAATCGATCGACGGCTACATCGGGGGGCCGGGGGCGCCGCGATGGATCAGCTCGCCGCCGTCGCGCCGGCTTGTGCATCAGTGGCGGTCGGAATACGACGCGGTGCTGATCGGCGCGGGGACTGTTCTGGCCGATGACCCCCGTATCACTGTCCGCCACGTTCCGGGTCGCCACCCGCATGTCATCGTCCTTGATGGGCGCCTTTCGCTGAAGGATTCGCACGCGCTCATGCGCCGCACGAATGAGCGTTTCGTCTTCCTTGCCACACTCGATCGTTATGCAGCCCGGCGGCGGGAGACTGTGCGCGGGCTCGAGGACAAAGGGATCATCGTCCTCCGTTTTCACTCGACAGGCGACAGAATACCTCTTGGCGATGTGTTGAGGGAAGTGTACAAGTATGGGATTGGTTCCGTTCTTATCGAAGGCGGGAGCGGGGTGTTCGCGCAGGTGCGGGACGGGGATCTGGCCGATGAGGTCACGGTGATTGTTTCTCCCTTCATGCTCGGAGGGGGCGTCCCGACGTACGCGACGCCAGGGCAGGCGGGTGCGAATGGACGAGATGCGCGAACGATCGTCAGAACGGTCGGAAGAGATGTTCACTTTCATACGATATTGAAGGAGGGATGAGAGCGCGTGTTCACGGGAATTATCAGCGACGTGGGGAAGGTTGCATCCGTCCTCCAGGAGGGGGGAGGAATCCGTTTTGCGGTGGAATCCCCGGAGACGGCGCGGGAACTCCATCTGGGCGACAGCGTATCGATCAACGGCGCGTGTCAGACGGTTGTGGACGTCGCAGAGGGGCGATTTGTCATGCAGGCGGTTGAGGAGACTTTGAAGAAGACGACACTTGAAGGGCTGACCACGGGTTCGAGCGTCAACCTCGAACTTCCCGTCCGGCTGGGAGACCGGCTGGGTGGCCACATTGTGCAGGGGCATGTGGATTGCGTTGGTGTCATTGCCGAGGTTCGGAAAATCAAGAGCAGCTGGCTCTTGCGGGTGACTTTTCCGGATCAGTATGCCCGGTATGTCATCCTTCACGGGTCTGTAGCAATCGACGGGATTAGTTTGACCGTTGCCGCCGTGGGCAAAGGCGATTGCACCGTGTCGATCATCCCCCATACACTGGAAAAGACAACACTTTCGCGGTCGCAGGTAGGCATGAGGGTGAACATGGAGTTTGATGTCGTAGGAAAGTACGTTGAGAGCCTCCTGGCGTGGGGAAAACCGGGGTCACCCGCGTCGGTCTTAAGCCGCGAGAAGATGCGGGAATGGGGGTACGATATTTAGACGCCCCTGTCTTGCAGGGATGAGTTTTTTTTTGTACCTTTCCACACTGCGTTTTTCCCCTTAGCATGAGGATCGGCTATGTTCAGTGTGATGATGTCATTGGAAATCCTGGTCAGCGTTCTTCTCGTCATCGTCATATTGATGCAATCGAGCAAGGGGGGCGGCTTGGCCGGCACGTTTGGCGGCGGAAATGTGGGGATGGTTTTTGGTGTACGGCGCACGGCGGATTTTCTGACGCGCGCGACGCAGATCCTTGCCGGTTCATTCGTCGTATTGGCGTTGGTGATTAACATCTTCTTCCTTCCGACGCGCGGGAAAGGAGTGGGGGAGAGCGTGTTGCAAAGGGGAGGCGTCCAGAGGACATCGACGACGCCGCAGCTCCCTCCGGTCGAGATTCCCTCGCAAGCACCCACGCCGACGCAGGCACCGACCCAGTAGGAAGTTCTCTGTTGTTTGCACCCATGGCTCAATTGGTAGAGCAACTGACTCTTAATCAGTGGGTTCCAGGTTCGAGTCCTGGTGGGTGCACA
>Ga0182021_10001590_pt1 | contig 26241 bp, 24 predicted proteins | sample 612E3MmetaG_FD_120493 | JGI IMG/M metagenome (GOLD analysis project Ga0182021, IMG submission 120493) | Permafrost microbial communities from Stordalen Mire, Sweden - 612E3M metaG (Illumina Assembly) | ecosystem: Environmental > Terrestrial > Soil > Wetlands > Permafrost | place: Sweden...
CCTGCGGCCACCAATCGCCTGAGATGTCGAGTCAATGTAGTGTCTGAGCGATATTTGGTTGAAACGCATCTTTCGGTGTAGTGTGAAGTGAAGTGTTTGGCCTATGCATGGTAACTCATATATTGCTTAGAAAATTGTTTTTTTTAATTTTGTAGTTTTTTTATCTATTTTTTTATATTTTATTTGTTGAATAGGACCGTTAGATTGTCTGATGCTTGTAGATAATTGGGTATCTTTTGGTGGCATCTGGGGTTTTTTGGGTAACAGTTATATCGGCAAAAACACAGCATAAATTCGATGAGCCTTCATGGTATCAAAAGCGCCCCTTTGTCCTAACTGCTACATAGAAATGAAACCTAAATGCAACAAAGAAAATATCGTTATCTACCACATGTGCCCTCAGTGTGGAACCTTGATTTTGTTTACTCACTCAGGACATTAAAACTTCGTTAGCTGTTCCTATTGGTTGTAGTCAGCTTTCTTTTATAAGTCGCACTGATACAGAACAATTATCCACCTGCTTGAACTCAAGCAAGGTTACGTTTAATTTAAGGTGAAAAATTTTAAGAGAAATTTTGGTTCCGATGCAGGTGGACTTTTAATCGGGGTATAACACTTTTTACTCTTGGGTTATTACTGATTCTCCGTTTAAACCTCTTTTCAACTTGTTAACTCAAGTTATATCTAAGCCGCAGATAATCATGGCAGTCGGAGTAATTACATCAGCTTGCTGGGCAAGCACTCGTAGTTTTAGGTGCCATGCGGTTAACCTCCCAACATTTAATCTCTAACATGTAAGCATGGCGAAGAATTACCTTGGAAGGCTTATCAAAACATTCGCCAACTTCAGAATATACTTCTAAGCGGGTAGCAGGCATTAAAAACGGGGTACTTGGAAGCAATAGCTAAAATTGATGCGTTGGCTGCAAACCTAAAAGTACCTGCAAACCCACCAACGGTGCCATTACCTTCAAACTGCAAGTTCTGGGCGCAAAAATCAGCCAAAGCCGTTTCTGCCCTCAATGTGGAAAAGCAAACTAAACACTATCTCAATCAGACTAAACACTATCTCAATCAGAATTTGATAACAATAAGAACTTTCAGAATCCTGAATTCATAAAATCTATTTATATCGTATGTGAACGTGTTTTTGATTCAAAATGAAAAGTAAACAAGTGCTTGAAACCTGCGGTTTAGAGTTTCCGGTTACAATAGACTTTTTTGATTTAGGCATAGTTGAACAAGTAGTTGAAGAAGCTTTCATTAAAGAACCGAAGAGACGAAGAAGAAAAGCCTAAGCCTGCAGACTTCAGAAGCCAAAACGCTTAATCCTAACTTTCTATTTTGCAGAGAAAACAAGTTTTAGGTCCAGTGGACGCTCGATTTACTGCGAATATTATGTCCGAATAAAAGTAACTCAAAGTTCCAAAACTTTTTAAAAAATGGGAGTAATGTCAAAAATTGTAGTTTTGACCGAGGCTTTATTCGCCCCAGTCTTCTCCTTCAATCGTTAATTCCTGAAGATCTATGCATCCACCTCCATCACTTATTTTTTTGACTTCTAGTTCAAGTCCGCAGCCTGGGCAGCTTAGGATTTCTCCTTTTTCTGTGTCGCTGGGAACGGTTAGTTCGAATTCGCAGTCTGGGCATTTGGTCTTGTTATTTGGATTTTTGGAGTTGATCATGTGTTTTTCTCTTTTTGATTGTTGTCTTTTATGGGTAAAGATTTCTTTTAAATATTGTGACTTTTATGTTACAAATTGTGCTATAATTGTCCCATTTGGAACAATGCTGGTGCTTCAATTGAAAAACATTTATTCCAGAATCAAAAATGTTGATAGATAACTGGGGAGTTCTGGGAAACAGAGAACCGAGGCGTTGGATGGCGTAGCATTACTAAGAAAAGCCCTGTTGGTTGTTGCCCTTTCGTTTCTGCTCTACACCATCTATTTGGCAATAACCGCAACTATCTTTGTCTCACATTTTCCCGCCATAGTTACCCATTTGCCAAACTTCATCAAAAGTTCCAGCCAAACCTGCAACTGGGACTTTTCTTGTTTCAAGAACTTTCCATGTTCTTTGGCAGTTACCTACGTTTGATAGGTGCAGCATTTGCCCTGAATTGCATTCTGCTTTTTTATCGAAAAGACTCCAAATACCTTGTAAAACTACGATTTGCTCTGCTTTTTGAATCACTCTACTTTCTTCTTCTCGTTCCAACAGCGATGAATCACTTGGTAGGTTCCGTAATTTCTACAAGTGCATTTTTGAATATTTACACAGGGTTCTCAGCCCTACTTCAAGCCGTGATGATTTTTTCACCGTTGTTTGTGCTGAGCCGCAAACTAAAGCACCCTAGGGATACCGCTTCGATTTTGAAGTGGACAGGTATTGCTGTTCCTTTGTATGTTTTGGGTTTTTGGGTTAAGAATGGCTTGATGTGGGTATATGCGATCTCACCTGTAGAGAACCCGTGGAGAAGCTTAGTTAGGGCGGCGGGGACTGTTAATTCATGGTTAACTTTGCTCATTGCCGCGTCGGTTTGCGCCTTTGTTTTCTTAAGTTTTAGGCAAAACAACGACCTCAACATCAAGTTGGTTGGGGCAGCCGCAATTTTGGTGGGTGGTTATTTTTTGATTTTCGATTTAGTTTCAGTTTGGGACCCAATTTACCGTGCTTTCTTGTCTCTGACTGATTTCTGGATGATTGGTCTGCTGGTTTTGGGTGTCGTGATATTGGTCGATTTACGGCATACATCTAATGGTTAGTCAGTTTTCTGTAGTCGAGGTAGGCGAAGATGACCAGCAAAATCGTCCACGTAATGAATAGAATGTGGGCTCCGCCAATGAAGAGGGGTTCCGAAATTGCTCTGTTGATTATTGAAATGGCGATTAGAAAGAGTGGACCTTTTCTGTTTTTTCTAAAAATCAAAACGAAAGCCCCAAGGTTCAGGGCTACAAAAACCGCAGCGTTAGCAACAGCTATCCTAAAATCTGCCGCTAAGGTGACGCGTGCTTTTCCAAGTGGAATGGTCGGGTTTACGGTCCAGAAAATTATGGAAGCAACTTCAGCAATGATGGTTATTGCAACTAGGGCTAAAAGAATTTTGTGCTGCAGGTCTTTCATGGTGCAATTAATAGGTTGCTAAAGATAAAAGCTTAGATAGTGCAGGTGACGGCGGATGAGGGTAATCTTCCATTTGGACATGGATCACTTCTACACGGCGGTTGAAGAGCGGGAGCGCCCCGAAATCAAGGGCAAACCCGTCGTAGTCGGTTCAGACCCAAAGGAAGGCAAAGGCAGAGGCGTCGTATCTACAAGCAACTATGAAGCCAGAGCATCAGGCGTACGCTCAGGCATGCCGATTTTCCAAGCTTGGCAGCTATGTCCACGGGCAGTGTATTTGCCGCCGAATTTTCCATTGTACATTCGGGTTTCAGACGAAATCATGGCGATTGCACGCAAGTATGCTGGACGGTTTGAGCAGTGGGGGATTGATGAAGCTTTTTTGGATGTCAGTGACAAAGTGAGCAGTTATGCTGAAGTGGAGGCGCTTGCGCGTCAGATAAAGCAGGAAATTAAGGAGAAAGAGGGGCTTACTGCTTCGATTGGTGTTGGACCCAACAAGCTTGTAGCTAAAGTCGCCAGCGATTTCCAGAAACCCGACGGCTTAACCGTGGTCAAAGAGACGGAAGTAGAAAAGTTCCTCGCACCTCTGCCTGTACGCAAACTGCTTTGGGTGGGACGCAAGACCGAAGCCAAACTCAAAGAATTAGGCGTTAACACAATCGGAGACTTGGCTCGCTACGACCCAACTGCTTTGTCGTCGATGTTTGGCGCAGCTGGTTTACAGATGCACTTAATGGCAAAAGGCATTGACCGCAGCGAAGTCGAGGAACGCATGGGAGTCAAAAGCATCAGCCATGAAACCACCTTTGAGGAAGACACCGCTGACACGACGATTATTTTTCAAGCATTGGATGCACTGTGCGAGGACGTGTTGAAGGAAACAATAGACCAGCAACTGCTATTCAAAACTGTGACCGTCAAAATTCGTTACCAAGGCTTTGAAACTCATACAAGGAGCAAAACTCTTCCATTCTTAACTAATCGACTGCGTGACCTTCAGAAAACCGTAAATGAATTGCTTTTTGCTAACTTGGGTAAAGAACGCAAAGTCAGGTTGATTGGGGTGAGGGTCTCGAGTTTAGTTTCGGGTGAGAAGCAGCGGACGCTTGTTTAGAGTTCTTCGATTTTCTTGGGCACAAGTCGTTTGCCGAATTCTTCTTCGCTTGCGACTTCGCTGAGTGATTTTCTGGTACGCACAATGTTTAGGAGTTTGCTTGATAGATCTATTTTGCCGCTTGGGTAGCCGACGGCTAACATGACGAGGACTTCGAATTTCTCTGGGATTTTCAGGGCTGCTTTGATGTCTTTTTCGCTGAAGCTGCCTACGCAGCATGTTCCTAAACCCAAGCTGACAGCCGTTAAAACCATGTTTTCCACGGCCAGTGCGACGTCGATGGCATACCAGTCGGGGGAGGTTTTTTGTCACCACATGCAACAATCACCAATGGCGATTGCGTCAGGAATTTGGCATATGTGCCTCCAGACATAGCTTTCCGTTTTGCAAGGTCGGTTACTGTGATGAATTGCCAGGGTTCACAGTTCTTCGCTGACGGTGCTAACCGTCCAGCCTCCAGAATCTTCTCCATCTTTTCTCTTTCCACGGGCTGGTCTGTGTAGCTGCGGATTGAACGTCGTTCCTGTATGGCTTCAAAAACATCCATTTTCGGTCGCTTCCTAAACTAGCAAATAACCTTTATACCTAATATTGGTTTTTACCGCTTAGCTCTTAGTTTATTTGTTCAAACATTAGTTTCAAGCTGGACGAGGAGAAAAATGTTTGTTTAGAGTTTTTGTTCAATATAACAACAACACTTGAAATTGCTGCGATGATAACTTTGTTTTAAGTTGCTTTTCTATTTTCGGGCTTGTATTGTTTGCGGGCTGCGTCTGGGGAAGTCTGGGTTTGTCTGGGAAAGGTTGGGTAAGTTATACAAATCTGAGCATAGTAACCTACCGATGAATATCGTACCCACTGTTGAGATGACTCTATAAACTACCAAGCCCCACAGCGTTTGGAAGCTATCCTTCGCTGAACCTTAGTAATATCTGCCGCTTAACTCATGTGCAATCGTCTAAAACGATACTTTAAAGTGAGAGGGTTATCGGTTCTGGCGATTGACGCTAAGTTTGTCTGAAATTTTTGGTCCATGGTTAGTTTTTAGAAGCTATAAAGTTGAAGACTCCAAGTACTTATTCAAATTTTTTTGGAAAGATGACACTGTTATGCAGAATTCAGTTGCATTATCATCAGTATCACATCTTCTTGAGGCTGTTTGAGGACTATTCTTCGTATTTTGTTCGATCAGCGATGCCTGCTTCCTTGAAGGCTTTTTTGCGATTTACACAAGATTCGCACTTGCCGCAGTGTTTGGCGTCCTCACGGTAACAGGACCATGTTAACTCAAATGGCACGCCCAGTTTGACGCCTTCTTCAATTACCTCGGATTTGCGTTTGCCAGTGAATGGCGCCTGAATACTAATGTTCTCGCCTGTACCCAACTTTGCCGCTTTCTCAAATGCCTCGTAAAATTCTCGACGGCAATCCGGATAAAACGGTTCATCTGAGCCATGTGCGCCATAAAAAATTTTGGCAGCGCCAACTGAAACCGCGTAGGAAACAGCTACAGATAGGAAGATGGCGTTTCTGAAGGGGACAATGATGGGTTGGCTGAATTCGGCTGTTAGGGGGATGTCGCTATTGCAGAGTGAGGTTACGTCGCCGAATACGTTTTTTAGGGCTGAGAGGTCAACGATTTTTGTTTTGGCGCCAAGGCTTTCAGCGATTTTTTCTGCCGAATGGGTTTCTTTTACTGCGATTTGTCCATAGTTGAAAGTTATAGGGTACAATTTGTAACCCTCTTTTTTTGCCCAGTACACCACAACGGCTGAGTCTGGTCCGCCGCTGAGGACAATGACGCATTTTTTGTTCTGTTTCATATTATTTTCACCTTAGTTTTGGGGAGGCTGCTGATAGTTTCTCTTTCGTTTCCAAACCATCTCTGGAATAATCCTGTCTTTTTTAGTAATTTGAAGATGGGCCATCCAATTAGGACTGTGGCAATGATGTTTCCGATGGCAACGTAAATGATTGTGAGAAGCAGTGGTAATCCGTACAGATAGGACAGCATCCATCCGACGGTTGTACCGATTACGATCGAGTAGGCGATGCAGGTTGCGATTACGGTGTAGTCGTTTTGGGAGCGTTTGTAGGTGTAATAGACTACAAAGGACATGACGAAGGAGGGTATGGTGTTGAGGAGGTCGATGGGTCCAGCTGAGGAGAAAATGTTGCCGATGAACACTCCGAGGGCGTGCCCTAAAACTCCTGCTATGCCTAGTAAGGGTACAGCGGCAACCATTGAATCGGCGATTCGAACTTGGATGGGTCCATACGAGAACCCTCCTAAAACAACGACGAGCGCTGCGTAGAGTGCAGCATAAATTGCAATTGCAGCTAATTCTTGTGTACGTATTTTCAGTTTCATTTCTCCCTACTCCCGGGTTTTATTTTAGTTGGCGGAACGGGTAGGAGAATCCACTCACCCGCCAATTGCCCATAAAAGAATGCGTGTCGCCTAAAAACCTTATGAAAAACTTTTCACAGAAGTGTGTTTGATTGCTCGGGCAATGAATTTTGTTTGTCAAGAAATTTTGACTAACCTTTGTCAAGAAATCTTTACAAAAACCCATTTTACCATAACGTAAAACTAGACGGTAATGGAGAAGTGATGATAACGGCGCTAAATCACTATATAATAAATCACAGAATTCTAATACAGATGCAGAAGAACGGTTGCGTTTTCTGCGCAATATGTCATCAACCAATCGTTGAAGGACAGCGAGTAGCTTCTAGAAAAAGCTCTGCTGTTCGACATGAAGAATGTTACCAGCGCTCATTTGTTTAACAAAATGTTCTCCTAAGTTTGGCGTATGTCTTTTTCAGCATCGGCGAAATATTAATTAGGCTCTCGGAAAGATTACATGATGCTACTTCCTAGTGGATGGCATTCCGAACCAACGGAGTTTTAGGGAGCACAAACATATGTCACAAAATAATTCAGCTAGCCAACTAGTCCTTAAAGGAACCACAACTATTGGCGTCGTCTGCAAAGACGGCGTTATCCTTGCTTCAGATACCCGAGTAACCATGGGTTACTATGTTGCCCACAAATTCGGCAAAAAAGTCTACAAAATCGACGATCACATGGGCATGACCATAGCTGGAACAGTAGCTGACGCACAACGCGTAGTGGACATCTTAACTGCCAATGCGCGCCTATACAAGATTAACTTGAACCGCCCCATGCCAATCAGTACCGCGGCAAGAATGGTTGCTAACTTGCTCTTTTCAGCAAGGTACGTGCCCCTCTCAACGCAGGTCCTAGTCGGCGGTATAGATGACACTGGACCACACGTCTACAACCTCGACCCCTACGGCAGCTTAACAGAGGAAAAATCTGTTTCCACAGGCTCCGGCTCACCAGTCGCCTACGGCATACTTGAAGACAAGTACCGTGAAGGCTTAACAATCGAAGAAGTTTTACCAACCATCGCTAAAGCCGTTAACGCAGCCATGAAACGTGACGTAGCAAGCGGCAACAACTACAACATCATCGTAATTGACCAGTACGGTTACAAAGAATTATCAGACGAGGAGAAAAGCAAACTTCTCAAAGCAGGAAGTTAAAGTCTGTGGCTCGAACCCAAGAAAAACGAACTCAAGATAAAGACAAAATAGAAATAAGCCAATATATTCTTCAAAAAGTTCCCCGTGAAGCAGAGGTCACCAGAATCGAGTACGAAGGCCCCATGCTCGCGGTTTACACTAAAAAACCAGAAATTTTGGTAGATCAAAGCAGCATCGTTGCTGAAATCGTCGGAGTTATCCGAAAAAGAATCGTTATCCGACCCGACCCTTCGGTGCGTATTCCCGAAGTGGAAGCAGAAAAAATCGCTCGCGAATTAATCCCGGTGGAAGCCGAAGTTACAGACATTAATTTTGACCCGAGCCTTGGTGAAATTATCATCGAAACCAAAAAGCCTGGCTTAGTTATTGGCAGAAACGGCGCGGTTTTGCAGGAAATCATAAAAAAAACCAAGTGGCGACCTCACGTTCTGCGGTCTCCGCCGATAAAATCAAAAATTGTAACTCACATGCGCCACTACTTGCACTCTGAGAGCAAAGAACGCGAACGCATCCTGCGCACAGTTGGCGAGCGCATCTTCCGCCCCAAAACTTACGATGTCGGCGACATCCGTATGACCGTACTTGGCGGCGCTCAAGAAGTCGGTCGCAGCGCATTCCTCATTAAAACACGTGAAAGCAGCGTTCTGCTCGACTGTGGCATTAATCCTGGTTCGAACAGGCCGTTTGAGTCTTTTCCACGTTTTGACTGCCCAGAATTCCAAATTGACTCCTTAGACGCAGTAGTTATCAGCCACGCACATCTTGACCACTGCGGTTTAGCACCATTTCTCTTTAAGTACGGTTACGACGGACCGATCTACTGTACTGCGCCAACTTCGAATCTGATGACGATGTTGCAGCTTGACTATTTGGATGTTGCCAGCAAACAGGGTGTTACTCCTTTCTACGACCAAAAAGATGTGCGCGAATGTGTTTTGCATACGATTCCTCTCCGCTACGGCGTAGTCACGGACATTGCCCCAGACATACGTTTAACCCTGCATAATTCAGGCCACATCTTGGGCGGTGCAATGCTCCACCTGCACATCGGCGAGGGCTTACACAACATCGTTTACACCAGCGACTACAAATTTGCACGAACCATGCTTTTGGAAGCGGCTGCAACAGAGTTTCCTCGTATTGAAACGGTAATCACCGAGAGCACCTACGGCGGCACCGAAGACTTCATGCCTACCCGAGTGGAAGCTGAAGAAGCCATGACAAAAGTCATCAACCAAACTTTAACGCGAGGGGGCAAAGTACTCATACCTGTTCCCGCAGTCGGTCGAGCACAAGAAATCATGCTTATCATCGACGGCTACATGAAACGTGGCTTAATGAAAGAAGCCCCCGTTTTCATAGAAGGAATGATTAGCGAAGCCACAGCCATCCACACCGCATATCCAGAATACCTCGGCAGAGAAGTTCGCCACAGCATCCTCCATGAAGAAGTTAACCCATTCCAAAGCGACTACTTCACCATAGTTGAGCATCCAAGCGTACGGCAAAGCATAATCGACGGAGAGCCATGTATCGTATTGGCAACTTCAGGTATGCTTGAGGGTGGACCAGTAATTGAGTACTTCAAGAGTTGGGCAAGCGACGAACGAAACACTATCATTTTCGTAAGCTATCAAATCGAAGGCACCATGGGAAAGCGTGTCCAGAAAGGCGTAAACGAAGTAACCATGATGGATAACGAGGGAAAAATGGCTGCTATATCTGTGAAGATGCACACAGAATCCATCGAAGGCTTCTCAGGTCACTCTGACAGACGCCAACTCGTCAACTACTTAACACATTTAAACCCGAAGCCAGAACGCATCTTTGTGGTTCACGGAGAAAAACAGAAAACCATGAACTTCGCCAATTTCATGGACAACAAAGTAGGCATAAAAACAGTTGTTCCAGCCATACTAGAAACCTACAGGCTACTGTAAGAATAAAGGAAACAAAAAATTTTAGGCTGAAGTGGGTAGCGGTTCACTGGAAACTGGCGCTGGCGATTTTTCTCGCCAAATTCTTATCGTTTTGGGGCAGATAACTACTCGTTCTTCGCCTAAGCGTGCGATGTCGCCGCCTATTGAATCGGCGAACTGATAGAGATCGTTAACTGCGGTTTTTACGTCCTCGATGCTTTTGCTAGCAAGGGGTGTTACTCGTAAAATTATGATATTGCCGTTTTTAACTTCGTTCTTGATGTTTTCAAGGTCCGATAATTCGCGCAGAGGCATGGCTTTTAGGTAGGTTTTGCTTGGGGCAATAGTGGCTTCAGTTTTTGGTTCTACTGGTGGAGACATGTCTGGTTTTTGTTCAGTTGGCGCTACAACTGCTTCTTGGACGGGTGCAGTGGTTTCTTCTGTTGTTGCGATAGATGGCTGCTCTTGAGCAATAACCGCTGGTTCTTCTGTTTTTTCCTGAACGGGTGCGATGGGTTCCTGCTGAGATTCAACTGGTGCAGAAGGCGTTTCTTCTTTGGGTTCTTCTTGAGGAGTCACGGCTGGGATTTCCTGTTCAGGTTGTTTCTTTTTGTGGAATATTTTGAACGGCAATTTTTTCTCCTCTAACCCACTATTATCTATGTTTAACAGTTAAGCGTTTCTTTTACCTTAACTCTCATGCGCTGTTATCTTGTAGATTTATTGGTACCAGAATATTTGATTTGTGCTTTACTGCTATGTGCTTTTCAGTTCGAGCGTTGTATCCTGAGTGTTTACGCTAACACGTTAGTTATTATAGTGTAAAGAACGCCGATTAAAAACCAAAAAACTGCAACAAGACTTGCCATGAATAGAATGGAATAGATTTTTCCTGTTTTGCGTAATTTCCACAAAACCGCCAAACACGCAGCAACGAAGACTAATGCAAAAAATATTGCTATCGGGAACGGAATCAGTTGTAATGGCATAAATTAGCATTATTTCTTTACCTATTTAAATTCTAAAGAAATGTCTCAAAAAATTCAGAATTAGCCAAATTACTTCAAGGGAACTTGCTCATAGTTTAAATAACTAAGCTATCATATGCGGTAATAGAAATCCTAAGGTGCTGCTTTGAGTCATAAACATGAAATTAAAAAAACTCATGTTTCATTCATAGAATTTGACGACGTGCAGTTCCACAAACTTGTAGACCTCAAATATTTCGGTGAAGGCAACTCCAAGGGAAGGGTGCTAAAGTTCGATTTTGAATATTGTCTTGGCTGCGGATTACGATTGCTTGATGGAAGGCCGATTATGACCAGAGATATTTTGGAAGATGAATTTGAAAAATTAGTTATCCAGGCAAGAAACGGCAAATATTTACCCTCCACGGAAACAACGTTGCAGCATTCAGATTTTGAAATGTTTGAACGTTTAATTGTCCATGCTTTGGAATTTGGTAAATTTAAAGAAAAACAAAGTTAAAGATTGGAATTGTTTTAGGGCGTTATTACTCGAGTGTCGTACTTGTAGAGATAGTATAGGTGGGTTGCGTCGTAGGGGTAGGACTCGTTGGATGGGTATGGGAAGCTGGTCATGGCTTGAAACGGCATTGGGTTCACCGTGAAGGGAACGTAGGATAAGCCGTTTCCCTTAAACCATACGCTTGCGACAAGGAAGAAGTCTCGCTCCATGCCCGGGGCAACTGGAGGCAGGTTTGCTGGGAACTTTAGTTGGACACCGTTGCCTTCTCGCCCAATGACAAATTGGTCATCCGCCGAAAGGACCAGCGCCTTTACGTCGCCGTTTTTTGTGAATGCACCTGAAGAGTTAGAGCTTGTAGCATATACTTGCTGGAAGTCGGCTGAGCTTGGAAGAATCTGATGAGCATTCACGTTTTCCTGAGACGTAGTGTCTACACCGATGTAGTCAAAGCGGATGTCTTGGTAGGTATTTATTCTGACGGAATAGTCGTTTGTGGGAAAGAGCCCAGTCATGTTAACCACAAAGACGTCGTCTGTGACGTCTGGCAATGGGAATTCTCTATCGTCAGGAACGCGCACCCAGCTTCCATTTGCAGCTTTGACCTCCATGTAGGGAGGCGGCGAAGGCGTCACTCCTGGCTGGCTTTGGTATTTGAGGAAGTTTGTACCTCCGGCGCTGGTTGAAGGCCAATTAATCGTAGCTGCGACGATCAGTTTGATTTCTTTGGCTCCTGTTAGGTTGCCTAAGTTTAACGTAATGTTGTTCCATTGCCATCTGGTTCCGCTTGTGAAGGCGCCGTCCATTTTTGAGATTTGAGGAAGAACGTTTGCTCCTGACCCGTTGACAGCAGATACTGGTGTTGATGGAGTTTTGCTAACGGTGTAGTAAGCGCCCTGCCCCGTCAGGTTGTATATGTAGGTGCCTGCTGTTGAAAAGACATCAGTGTTGGCTGGGTGGTCGATTGCAACAAGTTTTGCTGCATCCAAGTAATAGATTTCGTCGGAAGTTTCCATTATGTTCATTGTGTAGTATCCGTCTTTGGGTTGGAGTTGGCTGGGAGCGATTTTTACGTAGTCCCATGGATAGTTGTAGGAAAACACCATTGTTCCGTCAGGCTTGAAATAATCGAGGTATCCTAGCCATCCGGGTCCGTCAGAAACCTCAGCTACGTACGAGTAGCCCGTTCCATTCCAAGAGTAGAGTGAAGGACAGGAGCCTGGGCGAGTGTAAGACGTAACAACATATGTTTCTTTTTCAACATTGATTGTTTTCGAAAGACTTGTACTTCCGCCGTTGTAACTAGCGAAAGTAAACGTTACTTGCCCCCAGGTGCCAACTGAGATTACACTCGTAGCTGGAAAAACCACTGTGTGCTGTCCCGCTTCTACGAGATCAGCATATGTAGTTACGTGGCTTTGCCCATCTAAGGTGAAGGGGATGCCAGGACGAGATGAGATGATGTGAATTGTATGCTCGCCAGTCGGAACAATGTGGATTGTTACACTATTTCCTCCAACGCTCAATGCAAAATTTCCAAGTGTACTTTCCGAAATGTTAGTTGCTAAACTAGAAGTTGCACCGGCCGCGAGGTTAACGTTTACCGAAGTCGCTGGTGCACCGTTCACTATGATGGGCAACCGGTACGCTATGTCTTCGCTTCCTTTGTTGGCTACGTTAAACGTTATGTTTATGGGTTGGTCAGGCCAAGCCTCAAGAGGATCGACTAATAAATTGGACAAGACAAGTGCAGAAGGCATCACAGCGGGTTGGGATGAAACGGCGAAGATGCCGAATTGGTCACCGATTGTAACATTGTAGCTGCCTTCGACGGTTTCGTTTAAGTTAAAGCTGACGGTTTGTGATTCGTTGGCTGCAAGCGTCAAATCCTTGGTTTGAGCCACTGTGTCGTTGATTTTGAGGCTGAGCGTATTGGTGCCCTGGACGTCGCCGAGGTTAACTGCCCCGACTGAAACGTTTACTTGCTGACTTATCGTTGCTTCTGAGGGAGTGATGGTCAAGTTGCCCAGCTGAAACGATGTTACCGCAGAGGCGGATGGTGGAAAAGATACATAACTTTGCACATACCAATAAGCCCCTGCCTCGGCTAAGGCACCAATTATTAGGGCACAAATGAGTACAGTTCGTGCTTTGTTGAGAGCTGACGTCATATTATGATCTTCGACCTTTGTTTCCAAAAGGTATAGGTAATATTTGCATTTATTGCTTGTTATTTTTCTGTGAAAACTAACTCTTACTATAGTAATTGCTTGGTTCACAAAAAAAAACTAGACAAATTGGCGATTGTTCAGTTGAGGAAATCTTATTTAACCAATAAGTTAATGGAAACTAGTATAGTTTCGTATTTAGAGGCAGCACGTGAAATGTCTAAACCTAAAGAGTATTCTTGGATGACTAAAAACAAACTAATGACATACACATTTGTTGCACTCGTTATTCTTGCAGGCATTTCTGCTATTTCGTTTTGGCCCACGTCAATTATAATCTCGGTGATAGCTGTCGCGGTTGCCGTTGGACTGGATTATTTGTTATCAACAGTCATGAAAGCCAGAGGCCTCCAGAATACCCTGTCTGCAGCCGTTTTCGGATTAATTGTTGCCCTCTCATACTCTTTAGGGTTGCCTGCCCAAAATACGGTTGAGATACTGCCGCTTGAGGCACCTCAAGCTTATCTTTACGTTGCCGTTATCGCTGTGCTTGGCATGGTTGTGCTCAAGAAGGCTCAAAGATTGATGGGCAGAAAATATGTGAACCCTGCTGCAGCAGCAAAACTAATAGTTCTTTTTCCCTTCCTAAACTCGATTCTATTAGCACAGGATCATTTGTCAACCAGTTTTAACGGTTCAGGTTTACCTCCCTTGACAAGCTCCATCGGGTATACTGGCACATCTTCTTTTTCTTTCTGGATACGAACCTGCCTGGGAAACTCTTCAACTCACACGCCCACGGATGTATTCTACACTTTCCTAATTCAGAAGTTCCACGGGTGGGTTGGCGGAGCAAGTGGCATAGCAGTAATAATCGTAGGTGTCGCCTTGTTCTTGCTCTGCAGAAAATACATCAAATGGCGAATAACCGTCGCCTATTTTGTGGCAATTACAGCAATGTCGCTTATCATGACAGGCATCTATGGTGGCGACGCATTGCTCAGGTTAGGCTTCGAACTTTTCATTGGGAGCTCAATATTCCTAGCGTTTTTCATGATAACTGACCCCGCAACTACGCCGCTGACACGTAAGGGGCAAATTATCTTCGGCGTAGGTGTAGGTGTGCTCACGGTGCTTATTCAGACTTACATGAACTTCCTCGGTGGCTCCATCCTTGCGCTCGTCATAATGAACCTCACTTCACCCTTACTTGACAACGTTGGATTACGCAAGCCTAAAATGGAAAAGCGAACCCCCAATCTTCCAAAAGGTAAACCCTTCGAAACCAAAACCACCACCCATTGCATCAGATGCGGCGAATGCTTAGGGGTATGCTGCCACGACTTAAGCCCAATACTAATCAAAGAAGCATTCGACAAGAACAACAAGAAAAAAATTGAGCGGCTCAAAGCGGATTACTGTGATGGCTGCGGTCACTGCAGTTATGTCTGTCCAGCAAGAATTGATCTCCAGGGCTCAGTGCTGCGGGCAAAAGTGTCCGTATGCAAAAAAGAGTAGCTATGAAATCGAATTGATAGCTAACTGCAGGAACTTAAGCTGCTTTTAATGTTAAAATGTTGAAATAAACTCTCTTTGTATGGGCCAAGGGCAAAGCATTCTAGCTATGCGGACATCTATCTTGGTGATGTTGGGCAAAACAGCCATTTCTTCTTGTACTTCAATAAAATGGTTAATGTCTCTAATCATAAGAGTGAATGTTAAATCCTGGTAGCCTGCTGATTTGATAATCCTGTTTACATCGGATGTCTTGGAGATTTTTTCGATGTTATCAGCTAATGCTTCCTGAGAAAAAGAAAAGTTGAAAATTCCGAAGGCGTAGTACCCTATTTTAGTTGGGTCTATCTGCACGACTACTTTGAGGTCACCGTTTTCCCTCAGTTTTTCATACCTTCGCACAATTGTTTCTGTTGATACTCCAAGCGGGTTTGCAATTTCTGCAAAGGGCATACGACCATTTAATCCTAGCTTGTTTATGATGGTTCTGTCAAGGTCGTCGATTTCAGTGTCTGTTTTCCTTCTGTGTGAGGCAGTCTCTTGAGGTGGTTTTTTGCCAACATGTTCTTCAGCATTGAAGATAGATAGGTTTTCCGGAGTGTTTCTAATCCCCGTCCAAATCGTAACATCGGTTCCCAGAACATACGGTTGGCTCTGAATTAGTTTTTTGACTGCTTCTAATTCATCTATGTTTTTCAAACTAACTTCTGTTAGGACGGCTTGTTGTATTGCCGAGGGGTACGCGTGGATCACATTAGGTATCTTATTAACCGCTTGTATGGTGGGTTCCATTTTTCCTCGTTGAACTTGGATGAGAAGGTTTGTGATGAAGTTGGCATCAAAGCATCTGCTGTTGTTTTGGGTTGTGAATCCCAAAATCATACCTTTGGCTTTTAGTTGTTTGAATCTTTTTGCTATCACATCTTTAGATGTGTTGTTATCTTTTGCGATATCTGCAAAGGACTTTCTTCCATCGCTGAGCAAATCCTTAAGAATTGTTAGATTTAATGAATCATTCTTTATCTTTTTTGCCATGTCAGATTTGCCCGATTATCATTTTTATGTTCATTTCTTTGTCTTAAATAGATTTTTGTGGAATAATGTTGAATTATATGGTGCTTGTTTGCATCTGTTTTATTTAATTGCTTTCTACTTTTTCTCATTTTAAAAGATCAAAATACGAAAAGCGTAAATATTGCCGTGTCTAAGTGATGGTTTTGTTGAATCAATCACTATTGGTTCAAATAACAATGGAGAAAACAAAAATGTCTAGAATTTTTAACATCAAAACTCAATCAAGAAAAGCCCTGACAACGGCATTCATAATCTTTATGGCAACAGCACTCATTGCAGGCAGCAGCCTTTTCGTTCAAGCACAAACAACAACCAACGCTCCCACCTATCCATATGTCGTCGCTAACCCTAACCCCCTGGGAGTAAATCAAACTGCACTCGTTGATTTCTGGATGTCTGATATCACCCCCAACTCGGTAGGAGCAACAGGTGACTTCTACAGCGGCGTAACAATCGTCATAACCGACCCCACAGGCACCAACACCACCATGGGACCATACACACTCAACTCGTTATCAACAGGCTACTTTACCTATAGTCCACAGACAACCGGCAACTACACCTTCCAAATGTTCTACACCGGCAACAACTTCACAGACATACACATCAACTACTTGCCCAGCCAAAGCAAACCCTTCGCCCTAACAGTGCAAGACCAACCCGTCTACTCAATCCCACAAACTCCGCTTCCGACTGATTACTGGACACGACCCATCAACGCACAAAACTACCAATGGAGCCAAATTTCAAGTAACTGGCTAATGGCAGCTTGGAACAACACAGGCAACGCAGGCAGCGGCTCTAGAGCATTCGACGACGGCTCCTCCTATGTTGGAGAAGGAACCTCACCAAACAGCGCACACATTCTATGGACTTCACCACTCGACTTTGGAGGCTTAGCAGGAGGCCAATACGGTGACGCAGCATACTATCAAGGAGCATCCTACGAACAATACTTCACCCCACCAGTCATTATCAACGGAGTCCTCTACTATAACAACATAATCGGTCAAGAACCCAGCACAGGAAGCGCAAACCCCAGCATAACCGCAATGAGCCTACAAACAGGAAAAACACTCTTCACCATCCAAAATACATCCTTAACCTTCGGACAAATCTACAATTACGTTTCACCCAACCAAGCAGGAACCTACGCGTACCTATGGTCAGTTTCAGGCACTACTTGGACCATGTATGATGCATCTACAGGCGGCAAAATTCTCACCCTCACGAACGTGCCCAGCGGAGTCGTTGTTCCAGCATCCGACGGAAGCATACTAGTCTACTCACTTAAATCAAACGCAAACGGCTACGCACTATCAATGTGGAACTCAAGTCAAGCCATAGCCCAAGACAACAACCATGCACCACAAGAATCCAACAACTACTGGACATGGAGACCCTACACATGGCAATTAGCTCCATCTCACGGCGTAGTTAACGCAACCGGATTCACAATAGATTCTTCGGGCGTTCTACAGAGCACTAACGGAACCATGTGGACAGTGCAAGAACCAAACACAGCCGCAGGCCTAACACTTAGCCCCATATTCAACCAAGGCTCATGGACCGATGGACCATACATAGTCGCTGCAAACCCACCATTCGGAATCTTCAGCTCATGGGACACCACCAGCAAAATACCCGTCAACATCGCAGCCTACAACATGACCGATGGAACCTTCGCCTTCAACTCAACCCTAAACCCACCAACAAACCTACCAAATGACTTCGGCGACTCCTTCGAAACAATCTACGAATACAACGGTATCTTCTATTGCTTTGAAAAACAAACTAGCCAATGGGCAGCCTGGGACATCCACGCAGGCGGACAACCAATCTGGATCTCTGACCCGTACACCAACCCCTGGGGCATGTACGCTGAAAGCGGCGGAGAAATGAACGCCTTCGGCCTATTCTATGCAGCAGGATGGGATGGAGAAATCCACGCATTCAACGCAACCACTGGTGCAGAAGTCTTCGATTTCCACTCAGCTACCTCTGGATATGAAACACCATACGGTGTCTACCCATTCTACGGCGGTATAACTGTAACCGCTGACGGTAAAATCTTTGCACAAACAGGTCAACACGGCAACGGTGTAACCGACATGTACCGCGGACAATCCCTATACGTAGTCGATGCTCAAACAGGCGCAAGCCTCTGGAACATGACCGGATGGTTCAACTACGGCGCACTCGCAGACGGCGTCTGGGTAACCCAGAACAACTACGACAACCAAATCTACGCATTCGGCAAAGGACCAAGCGCAACCACTGTATCAGCTTCCCCAGGCATAGGAAACGTTGCAACCATACAAGGAACAGTCACTGACCAATCACCCGGCGCAAACGGCACCGCAGCTATCGCAGACCAATACATGAGCGAATGGATGGCACACCAATACGAGCAGCAAGCACTCCCAAGCAACTTCCCATGTGCCACTGCAGGAGTCCAAGTAACCTTAACAGCAGTAGACCCCAACGGCAACGCAATCCCAATCGGCAACACCGTAAGCGACAGCACAGGACACTACGCTATTAACTGGAACGTACCCACGGTTCCAGGACTCTACACAATAACTGCTTCCTTCAACGGCACAAACTCCTACTACGGCTCAGTTGCAGAAACTTCAATCGCAAGCAGCTTCTCAGGTACCACAACTCCAACAGCAACACCAACTGCTCCATCATCAACAGTTGACGCATACTTCCTACCCGCAGTCATCGCCATCATAGTTGTGATACTCATCGTTGGTGTAGTCCTCGCAATCCTCGTTCGCGCAAAACACCCATAGAACAAATAAAAAACCAAAAAAATCCTTTCTTTTTTTTAATTTTTAAAAATATGTATTAAAAAATGGAGGTAAAGAGTTTGGAAACAACCAAGATGGATTCATCATCATATTTAGAGAAGAACCCTATGGTGGAGGAAATTACTCAAGAAGCGCCACCAGAAGCTTCGGTTTCAGAAACATCTTACTCAAAAAAAATTAAGCCACGAGCACTCGTATTTAAAGCGACCGAAAAGGACCTTGATAAGATTAAAGAATTAATAGAAACACAATTTACTGAAGTTGAAATCATCTACGTTACAACTGGTCCTGCCACAAGTATTCTTCGCGTTACCAAATCGATGCCTTTTGAAGCTCAGAACTCTTCCGCGCAGCCACTTTGTACTAGTGAATAGCCGGAAGCTGAGAAGGCTAGTTTAATTACCTTCTATATTTTACATAAGAAATCTTTCTTAGATGAGGATTTTGATTTGGGTATCCAATGGGTTTTGAACCCATGACTTCAGCTTAGACGGGTCTCCAAAAACTGCCAACCGATTAAAGCTGTGGCGGAGTCTGCCAGTTTTGGCGCCAGTATCTTCTTCTTGATCGCCAAAGTAGCATTCGAGCCGCAAACAGAATTAACATAATGACCAAAAGTACAATTAAGAATTCACCTGGATAATAGTTTGCACCAGTTTGGCTGACTAAAAAGTAAAGCAAAACCACAACTATTAGACCAATCGGTAACATCAATATAATGCCTGAATACCGTAGCCAAGATGGCTGGCGTTCCCTGTTCAAACCGCCCGCTTGAGCACGTTGTTGCTGAATTTGCCGGAGTCTTTCCTCGTTGAGATAGTATTTGCCGTTTACTTCGACAAATATGCCTGTTCTGCCGAGTCTGCGATGCATAGCTTCTTCAAAGCGTGGAGGCAGCCCAAGTTCTTGTGTGGTCAGGGCTTTTTCTGGGCTCGTTGCGCCTTTTTGGCGGAACTTTTCTGCTATCTCTTCGAGTCTTCTCCGCATTTCTTGTGGGTCTCTAAACATTTTGTTATCTCCATACCTATTTTTGGGAAACTTATTTTACTCCAAACATGAAAACCCCTATCATATAGGTTGGATAGAAAATTATATATTTACGGATTTTCCCAAAATTATGCCAATACTCTAAATTTCTTAAAGTCTGTCAAATCAAGTCGATTAGTTGCAACTTCATTTTTTCCCTGTTTATTAGAAGAAGAAAAAACGGTGAATTCCTGCAGAAAGTCCGTTCTTCTTCTTTCAAACACAATCAAAACCCACTCTTAACTGAAAGAAGAAGACACTGCTGCCCCCACAACACTGTCTTCTTCTACCTGTCAATAAAAGAAGAAAAAATCGTTTTTTTTCCTCATAGCAATTTTTTCTTCTTTCACTAACGCTGGAACTTAATTGAAAGAACAACAACAAACAAAATTTTGCGTGTTGTTGTTCTCCCAGCTATTAAGTTACAGGAATTTTTAAACTAAGGCAAGCTTGTAAGAATGCTGTATAGGACACTGGGTTAAAGCTTGAATATCGTAATCTCTAACCAATTTTTAACAATTCATAAAGTTTCCCATCAGAATTGTGTCAAAAGTAAAATCATGTATAATAACTACACATGACTTATTGAGTAGATTGCGCGGATCTGATTATCATTTTTTTTAACCCCCTTTAAACGGGATTTTATGATCTAAATGAAGAATCTGGGCAAGTAAGTTGAGTTGGAAAAATGAGTGTAACCCAAGTTAATATTATAAAAGAAATCCCTAAAACGAATCAGCGGTTAGCTGATAAGTGCCCAGAGTGTGCAAGCAAAAATCTCATTCATGATTACGACTCAGGCGAAACTATATGCGGTGACTGCGGTCTCGTTTTATATGAGCAGATGTTAGATAAGGGTCCAGAGTGGCGCGCCTTTACCCAGCAAGAGAAGGCGTCAAGAAGCCGCGTTGGCATGCCCACCTCATATTCGATTCATGATAAAGGATTATCCACAACCATCAGTCAAATTGACCGGGATGCATTTGGAAGAAAACTACCCTTATCCACAAGACTTCAGATGTGGCGCCTTAGGAAATGGCAAATACGCAGCCGCGTACACTCATCCACGGACCGAAATCTCGCACAGGCAATGGCTGAACTTGAACGTTTATCAAGCAAGGTAAACATTTCAGCACCAATCAAAGAAAAAGCAGCAGTTATTTACCGAAAAGCATTAGACAAAACATTAGTTCGAGGAAGATCAATCAACGCAATCGCCGCAGCAGCACTGTATGCCGCATGCCGCAAAAGCGGATCCCCCAAAACCCTTAGCGAAATTTCGGAAGCAAGTCTAGTGAACAAGAAAGATGTAGCGAGATGTTACCGGCTGTTGCTGCAAAAACTCGATTTTCACATGCCAATTTCAGACCCACTGACATACGTTTCAAAGATTGCAGAAAAAAATGGAGTATCAGGGAAAACACAGGGCACTGCGATAGCGATACTTAGAGATGCTAGACAAAAACGGTTTTCAGCAGGAAAAGACCCAATCGGCATGGCAGCAGCTGCACTCTACATAGCCTGTCTCCAGAATACTGAAAAGGTAACACAAAAAGACATCGCAGAAGCATCCGGAGTCACCGAAGTTACGGTTAGAAACAGATACAAAGCCCTAAAAAAACAGTTAAACATCGAAATACCTGATCAGAAAACTCATTTTTAGTTTTCTTTTCTTTCGCTACAACTAATTTTTTTATTCATATCCAAAAACACACATAAATCTCGTACGGAAAAAAAGAAAAATGACAATTGAAAATTCAGTATGAATGTCTGAGGACAGAAGCGGGTCAGATGGGATACGCTTAAACTATTAAGCGAATCCCTGCTCAATAAACAAACAACAACATATAAAGAGTCATTTTCTGTCCTCAGCAAAGTGAGCCGTACCGGGCTTAACCCCTACACAGACTGTGTAAATACTTTGAGTTTGAAGTTAGTGCAATTAAAGTTGAGTCTTCTATTTTGATTTACGGCATGCTTTCGGTGAACGGTTATACCTGCTATGTCTGGCATCATTCTTGGCACGGGCAATATATTGGCGAAAAGATATTATCGACTTAAAACGTAAGCCTGAAAGGGCAAAAATCCCGAAGTATGTGCTCTTACAAAAAGCCGAATATCCAAAAGTAAGGAACCCATTATCCATATATGGGTTCTTTTTCATGTGTTCAGTCGTTAGTCCTATTGCTGCTGTCGCATGAGAACATCTGCAACTGACGCGGCCACTGACATTTCAGGGCCAAGTAACGCGTAACAGTAGTCGATGAATGCAACTTCACCCCAATCAATTGCTTTTCCCAGCACAGGGCTAAAGCCATCTCCACCCTCGCTTACTGGTGCCCAGAGCTTCGCACTAATTTGCGCAATAGCAGCCACTCCCTGGAAGAAAAGGAGATCCTTACCAGATAATTCTCTCGCAGCGGAGAGTTCCTGCCTTTCGACTTCTTGGAGGAGCATCGCAAGCGAAAGCTTTTCTTGCATTGTTGCAAGCAGGATCGTGTAGGCCCTGATACCAGCGGCAGTCACAATACCAGTCTTCTTGAATGATTCCATCATGACCTTGGTAGGCCAACGATTCTTGAGTCGGTGTTATAGTGGTTTACTATGTCTTTGAAGTGTGGGCATCTTTCTATGCCGCTGCATAATGCGCAGTCGCTTTCGGGGCATTGTAGCAATTGCTCAGAGTTCCACAGCAAGTTTATAGCGTGGGCATTTAGGATTGTTGCAATATTTGAGAACGGAGCACATAAGACACATTACTTAAGGGCGACCACAACAATAACAAAATGGAACGCATGAATGTAGAAATCCGAGACAGAGAAAATGAACAGACGTAGACTTGACAGAACCTTAACGCTTATTTTAAATACTCAAACAATCAAACAAAGCTTATCTTCTCAAGTGGAAAATAAGCGAGAGAAAAAGATACAGATAGGTGGAGATGGAATTAATATCTAAAGAATTTGTAAAAAATTGTCCTTACTGTGGAAGCAGTAACATTGAAAACACGGAAAGAGAAATAAAATGTCTTGATTGTACAATGGGTAAGTATAAAGAAGATAAAGATGGCAAACGTAAATAAATGTCCATTTTTTAAGTAAATTCTGAAGAATATAAATTCACTTTACTCTCAGAATCACCCGATTGTTAACACCTTTTTGCGAACAGCAAAAATATCACCCGATTTTTAACAGGAATTTTTATCGCCTCAGAAGTTAACAGAACCTGTTTTTGCGTTTCAGCGTTTGATAATCAGGCAATTTGCTTAAATAAAAAATTGAAAAAAATTTAGAATTTGCCTATCATTGTTTCTTTCAGTAAAGCCCAAAATATGACGCTATCTCCCGACACGATAGTTCCGCTATTAACTATTTCATATCCTTTGGTTGCATATTCGTCTACGGCAGTATTCCAGTCTTTGAGTGGTCTTGATTCCTGATTAGTAGTTCCTTCTCTATCACTCTTAGCCAAGCTTATTAGAGCTGGAATTTTATATGGTCTATAAATTGTTATGTATTTCACGGTTTTTCCCTAAGTTCATCTATCTTGCTATGCAGATTTAAGTTTATCATCCATGAAAAATTAGCAGAATAAACAAGAAGGCAAGATAAACTATTGGATAATTACCTAATTTTCTCTTTTGCTAACTTTGCCCTGATGTCTATGCGTACCTATGACTGAATTGTAAACTGGTTAAACAAATTTGAACTGTTAGAATTTCTGAAAATGTGAATGGTACTTAAAAAGAAAAGGAAATTTATGGCTTATGCCTAATTTTGAATGAATAAATTTATCTTATCTTTTTGTGTACTGGATTTTAATTTGGATAACGCCAAGTACTTTAATTTTCATGGTGAATTTGAATTTCAATTTATGCCCACAAGATAAATGCAAGCATATTCTATCCTCTACAAAAAAGTAATATTTTGAGTTTGGGGGTCTAAATTTTAATCCACTACCACTTGGTTCAGTGGTGAAATAATTTCAGAATTAAAATTTAAGCCCACACACACAGATTACGGATGGTTACTGAGGTAACTTGGTTTGTTAGGTTTGTGAAGGATAATACAGGTACTGGTATGAGGGGTAAAAAACAATAGAAAACTTACCCCTCACAAATTAATAAATAATTAAGAATTATGTTGGTATTTCCTGCGATAATTATGCTGCCCATTGATTTTTAGTATTTTTTTTAAGCACTGTTTTTCTTCTTTGAATTATCGGCTTGGGTCTGTCTCGAACGATTAGCGTTGGCTTGCTTCTGTCTTGAACTATTGGCGGCATTTGCTTTTCTTGCTATACTGCTCCTGTTTGGGGCGGAGGTTGCCGATCCTTCTGGTCTTTGTTGTTTACGCAAAACATTCACCTAAATTATATAGTGCTTTGTTCTTAATTTGTCTTACATTGAGTGCCCGAAATGTGTAATTTTGAGTTTTGCTTGACCGATAACTGCTAATATTTAACTAAAAATAGCTGATCTTGGAAAGCCTTAAGCATTTACATTCGTCAAATGACTTTAAAATTGCCAATTTAAACAAAGTTAATCATGCTTCAGGCACTAAGTTTTTTATTAAAGTGCGTACAAAAGAAAACAAAGAGGTATTCGCAGGGTTCTGATCTTCCATGCCATAATAAATCAGTGGCAAGTTAGTTATCTATAGTCAGATTTAATGGAGCTAGAGGATGGGCGTTTCACCCAGCGTCTATGACTTTGCGAGTCATTGTCTGTTCTCGACCACTCTAGCATTAATGGAGTTGTACAAGAACTGTTTTGGCAATACATGATATTAAGGATTATTCCGAAATAAGATATTGGGAAAAAGGAGTTTATCTTGTACCAGCTATGCAAGAAAAGATATAAGGAATACAAGAATAACTGATGAATTAAAAAGTACATACGCATGGAACGCGCAACAGTTTTTTATGAAGTATTTGGCAAACTAAGGCATCCTTGATTAGATGAAGCTTATATTTGTAGATCATTATCAGTGATCTGGTTAGCCTAACTTTAACATTACAAAGATAACGGGTCCGATGGGATTTGAACCCATGACTTTCAGCTGTCTTCACACCCCCAAGGGCGTTAGAAGGCTGACACGCTATCCGTACTGCGTCACGGACCCACACAGGGCACTGTAATGAAAACACCTTTACATATAATTTTACCTATCGCTTTCTGCCAAACCCCATCTAGCCATGTAACTCTTCTCTGTTAGCAGTTGGTTGTTTTATTTGGGGGAGCTACAAAAAAAATCGCAGGCAAAAGAAGAAGCTTAGGTTTTCCAGCCGGGTCCAGCTTTTTTGCCCAAAATAATCACTTGGATATGCCCGATTACTATCAGAATCATCCAGACGGATGAATAGAAGAAGTAGTAGATGAAGAGTTCGTGTAGTTTAACTTCTCTAAAGCCCAGTTTTCTTGCAAATCCGTAGAATACTGCAGCGGTAAACGCAAAGCCTGACATGGAAATTATCAGTACTTTAATTACGTCAGCGGTTCCCAAAGACAAAAGTAAAAGGGGCAGCGCAATGTTAAATTTTACCGACAAAAACAACGAAAAAACCAAGAGCGAATTGTACATCCAAAGACTGGGAATAACAGCGGTTAAAAAGAATACTACGACTGAAGGGTAGAGAAAGAATATGCTGGGCAAGAAAACCTGGGGCTTTTTGATAAAACGTTTACCTAACTGTTTATACCAATCTACAAGCCACAAAGCTTGACCGATAGACCACCGTCTACGTTGGGTAAGCCATTTTCTCCAATCACCATGAACCTCATTCTTTACTTCAACATCAGTTGTATAAGCAAAACTGCTTTCTTCCAAAAAAGCGCGTGTAGCAAGGTCAATATCTTCGGCTACGACAGTTCGGAAACCGTGAACTTTCTCGAACATTTCCCGTTTAATCGCAAACGCAGCTCCATTTACAGCCGGACATTTATGCAGGTAACGAGATGATAGCCAAGAGCTGATGTTGAAGGTTAAATATTCGTAATATGCCATTTTTGAGAGGAAGGACTTGTCTTTTATGACTCTCTTTTTTATATCTAATATGTCGGTGTGCTGCATTTCCATTACAATTTTTCTTAAGTAATCTGGGTCGTTTGGTAATCCAACGTCGGAGTCTAGGAAAAGCAGAACTTTACCCGTGGAAAGCTTGACGGTGTTGTTGCATGCATTGGCTTTTCCAATTCGTTCTTTGTTAACTATGAATTTTACGTTGCCGTCCTCAAGCTGTTTAATTTTCCCGAGGAAATCTTCAGTTGGTTCATCCACGGTCACAAATATCTCTTTTGAAACATTCTGAGAAATAAGTTCTTTCAGCACGCCCTCTATTTGATTAGACTCTTTGTAAACGGGAATGAAGATGCTGACGTCCACAACTAATCCTCAGTAAAGCAACAATAAATGCAATTATTA
>Ga0182021_10001591_pt1 | contig 26233 bp, 23 predicted proteins | sample 612E3MmetaG_FD_120493 | JGI IMG/M metagenome (GOLD analysis project Ga0182021, IMG submission 120493) | Permafrost microbial communities from Stordalen Mire, Sweden - 612E3M metaG (Illumina Assembly) | ecosystem: Environmental > Terrestrial > Soil > Wetlands > Permafrost | place: Sweden...
ATCTCGACGGCGGCGGAGGAATGCCGGAAGCCATCGAGGGATCTCCCGATCGGCATCATCGGGTCGCTTATCGTCTGTACGCTCATTTATATCTGTGTGGCGCTCGTCCTCACCGGCATGGTCCCCTGGACGCACCTGGGGGTGGCCGACCCTCTGGCGGAAGCCTTCGCCTACGTCGGCGCGAACGTTTCGGCCGGCATCGTCGCGTTCGGGGCCGTCGTATCGATGAGCGCGGTTCTTCTGGTCTTCCAGTACGGCCAGCCCAGGATTTTTTTCTCCATGTCACGCGACGGGCTTCTCCCTCCGCAGTTCGCCCGCGTCCATCCCAGATACCGGACGCCGTACGTGACGACCATCTGGACGGGGGTCGTCGTCGCGGCGATCTCTGCGGTCGCCAACATCAATGAAATCGTGGAGCTGACGAACATCGGGACACTCTTCGCATTCATTCTGGTGTGTGCAGGGGTCATCGTCCTGCGGCGGAGGGAGCCGGACCGTGTGCGGGCGTTCAGGACGCCGCTTGTGCCGCTTATTCCGATACTCGGGATACTCTCCTGTCTCTTCCTCATGCGGGGGCTTCCGGGCGTCACATGGCTCAGGTTCGGGGTCTGGCTCGTGATCGGAATGGTGGTCTACTTTGCGTACGGGTACAGGAAGAGCCGTCTCTCGCGGCCGTGAGGAGGGGTCGGGATCTACTTCTGTGCGCGGCGGGAGTGTGCTCGACGGGTGCCCGCCGCCTGCGTGGGGAGGCATCCGCTTTCGCGGAGCGCCCTGATCAGACGGTCGTGCGCTCCCTTCGGGAGCGGAGGTGCGGGGAGCGAGCGGTAGAGGACCACCGTCGCCTTGAGCGACTCGAGGTAGGCCCTGCAGTCGGGGCAGGCTCCGAGATGCCGCCTGATCTCCCTGCAGCGCCGGGTGCCGAGCCTCTGGTCGAGGTTGTCGCAGATATGGCGGTACACGTCAGAACACTTCATCGTCCGTCTCTCCGTCCCGGATGCGACATATACGGCGTGAGCTCTTCCCTGAGGAATGCGCGCGCCCGGCGGAGCCGCGATTTTGCGGCCTCGCCGGAGATCCCCACGATGCGCGCGGTCTCTTCCGTCGATTTGCCCTCCATGTCCCTGAGCGTGAACACAATTCTGTAATCGGGGGGGAGCTTCCCGATCGCGCGCTCGATCTGCGAGCGGAGCTCCCTGTCGAGCATGACGTCGGCGGGGGTCTCTTCCCAGCGGGCGATCTCATGCGCGAACTTTCCGTCCGCAGTCGTCCCGGGAGACTCCAGCGCCTCAAGCGATTCTTCGATGTCACGTATCTTTCGCCTGCGGTGCCTCATCAGGCAGTTGTTCGTCACGATCGCGTACAGCCACGTGGAAAAACGGGACCTTCCGTCGAACGACCTGAGCTTTCGGTAGACGTTGATGAACGTGTCCTGGAACGTCTCCTCCGCTTTCTCCCGGTCACGGCAGAGTTTGAATGCGTACCGGTACACTGTCTGCTCGTACCGGCGGACCAGCTCGCTGAACGCCCGCGCGTCCCCTCCCCGGGCGGCGGCAATGAGCTTTCCCTCCGCCAGTGTCTTGAGCTGTCCGCCTGTTACATGTGAGATGCCGTGAGCGTCCAAGAGGGTTCACTGTTTCCGGGATTTTCCCCTACGGGGATGTCGCCTCGATATGCGCCTCGCGGAGCGACGGATGCACGGACACCCGGAGGAAATTCGGCCGGCAGCACACCTGGCAGTCCTCCGTGTATTCCTGGTCGGGCCCCCCTGACGCGTCAACAAGCGTGACGTTGACCTGGAAGCAAAACACGCACACAAACGCGGTTTCAATCTCCATGTGGTCAAGATACGATTCCCCGGGGTCACGGGCAACCCGCAGGTTTAGTTTCTCGCGGAAAATCCTTATATTTTCGTTGCTCATAACCGGAACAAGGCATCACACCGATGAACATGCAGCCCGTAGTCCTCTTCCTTCTCATACTGATCCCCCTGCTGTACGCGGGACTCACAACGGTATACGGGCTCCAGTTTTTTGGCGATTTCCCCGGCCTCACGCGCTTCAGGACGCCGGCCCTCCTCATCACGGTGGCACTGCACATTGTCTATCTGGTCGTCAGGACGATTGCCTTCGACCACCCCCCCATCACGTCGGTGTTCGAGATCATGACCGTTCTCGCGGCATCGATCGCGATCGGGTACACCTATATTGAGGTCCGGACGCGGGCGAGCGCCACAGGGTTCTTCATCCTCTTCCTGGCCTTCGCGTTTCAGACCGCCTCATCGGTGTTCATCAGGGACCGGTTCGACATCCCCGGCTACCTCCACAGCGTCGTTCTCGGGTTTCATGTATCCGCGGCGCTTCTTGGATACACCGCGATCTCCCTTTCTGCAGCATACGGGTTCCTGTATCTGATGCTCTATCACGAGATCAAGTCGTCCAGGTTCGGGCTCATCTACAACCGGCTTCCGAATCTCGAGATGCTCGAGACGATGAGCCACAGGGCGGAGGTGTTCGGGTTCGTGTCGCTCGGCGTCGCGATCGTGATAGGGGTGATCTGGCTCCCCCGGGTGTTTCACAATTTTTCGTACTGGGACCCCAAGCTCGTCGGCACTCTTGTGATCTGGTGTCTGTACGCGGTTGCCCTGGGCGCCAAGAGGCAGCTCGGCTGGCAGGGGAGGAAGACGATGGTCATCACGCTCGTGGCGTTCGGGTTTGTTTTCCTCTCCATGACGGTGATCAATCTGTATCTGAGCAGCTTCCACAGCTTCCACTGAGAATGAACCTTCACTCCATCGGAATCAGCCATCACACCGCGGCGCTCGAGATTCGCGAACGGATGTGGCTCTCCGACGACGAAATCCGGGGGGCCCTGCCGCGCCTGAAGGAACAGAAGCACTTCGCGGAGTGCGTTCTCGTCTCGACATGCAACCGGACGGAGCTCTACGGCATCGCCGGCGGCGACATCGTCGATGACGGCGGGCTGCGGCGATTTCTTATCGATCTCAAGGGGGCTTCCCCCTCCGTCGGGACGGAACACTTTGTCTCCGCGCACGCAGGAGCCGCCATAGCACATCTCTTCCGGGTGGCCGCCGGCGTCGAATCGATGGTGATCGGCGACGTGCAGATCCTCGGGCAGATCAAGGACGGGTTCAATCTCGCAAGGGAGAGCGGGACGCTGGGACCGGTGATGAACCGGCTCATGCAGGCGGCGCTTCATGTCGGCAAGAGAGTGAGGACGGAGACGGCGATCGCCGAGGGGGCGGTCTCCGTCAGCTACGCCGCCGTGGAACTGGCAAGCAAGATCTATGCGGACCTGACGAAGAAGTCGGTCCTCCTTATCGGCGCCGGGGAGACCGGCGAACTGACGCTCCGGCACCTTGTGGGAAAGGGGATCGGCCACGTCACGATCGCGAACCGGACCCGGGAGAGGGCGGAGGCGCTCGCCTCGGCGATGGGGGGAACGGTGATCGATTACGACGGGATTGTCGATGCCCTCCGCTCCGTCGATATCGTCGTCTCTTCGGTCACGAGCCCGTCGTACATCGTGCAGCCCGGTGAAGTCCAGAAGGTGATGAAGCAGCGCTCCAACAACCCACTGTTCATCATTGACATAGGCCTCCCGAGAAACATCAATCCGGCGGCGGCGAAGATCGAGAACGTGTTTCTGTATGACATTGATGCGCTCAGCACGATCGTCGACCGCAACCTGGACCGGCGCAGGGGGGAAATCCCGAAGGTGACGAGGATCATCCGGGAGGAGCTTGTCGCGTTCCTCCGGTGGCAGAACACGCTCGAGGTGGGCCCCACGATTCAGGAATTCCGTGAATCGCTTGAAGCCATCCGCACGCAGGAGGTCATGAAGCACGTCAACCGATTCAGGCCCGAGGACAGGGATCTCCTCGAGCTTGTCACGCGAAGGATCGTGAACAAGATCCTCCACGGTCCGACGACGGTTCTGAAGCAGGGAACGGAATCGGGCACGCACAGTGAAGAGGTCATACTCAGGGTGAAGGCGCTCCGTGATCTGTTCGGCATCCGGGACAACGGCGGGGCGGATCATGAAGGCTGACGTTCTCAGGATCGGGAGCCGGGGGAGCGATCTCGCCCTCTGGCAGGCGCGGTGGGTGGAATCCGAGGTCAGGACGATTGCGCCGGAGTGCAGGATATCCCTCGAGGTCATCAGGACGAAGGGGGACAGGATACTTGACTCTCCGCTCTCGGCGATCGGCGACAGGGGCCTTTTCACGCGGGAGATCGAGGAAGCCCTCCTTGACGGAAGGATCGACTGTGCGGTCCACAGTCTCAAGGATCTTCCGACCGAGCTCCCGGACGGCCTCACGCTGGGGGCCGTTTGCAGGCGCGAGGACGTCCGCGATGTCTTCATTCCGCATCCCCTCAATGAGGTGAGGACGCTGCTGGCGCAGAAACAGGGGTCGAGCGTTGCCACCGGGAGTCTCCGCAGAAGGAGCCAGATCCTCGCGAGGAGACCCGACCTCCGCATTATCGATATCCGGGGGAACCTGAACACAAGGATGAACAAGCTCAGGGAATCGGACTGGGCGGGGATGATGCTTGCGTGCGCGGGAGTCAGACGGCTGGGCTGGGAGGAGAACATCGGCGAGATCATTCCTGCCGACGTCATCCTTCCCGCGGTCGGGCAGGGGGCGATTGCCGTCGAAATCCGCGCGGGCGATCAGCTCACGGCATCCATACTCGCGGGGCTGAACGATGCTGCGACCGCCTCCGCCGTTGAAGCGGAACGCGCCCTCCTCCGGACGCTGGAGGGAGGATGCCAGGTCCCCATCGGCGCCTATGCGCGTCCCGCCGGCGGGGGGGAGCGTGATGTCCTGCTCATGGACGCGATGGTTGCCTCGCTCGACGGAAGGAAGGTGGTGCGGGGGAAAACACACGGTCCCGCCTCCGCGCCCGGAGAGATCGGCAGGGCTCTTGCCGAGACACTCATTGCCGGAGGGGCGGGGGCGATCCTCCGTGAGATCCGCTCGGGCGCTCCCGCCGTATGACGCTCGGCGGCCGGACAATTCTCGTCACGCGCCGGCACGAACAGGCCGGCGAGGCGGTGCGCGAGATCGAGGCAAGGGGGGGGCTTGCCGTCGTGATACCGATGATCGTCACGGAGCCGCCCCGCCTATGGACGGAGTGCGACGCGGCGATCGGGCGGCTCGAAACGTACGACATGCTTCTCTTCGCGAGCGCAAACGCCGTGGAAAGCTTCGTGGGGAGGGCGCGCACGCTCGGCGTTTCTCCTGTCTCGCTTTCACGTCTCCCCTCGGCTGCCGTGGGCGAAGCCACGGCAGCTGCGCTTAAAGCGTGCGGGCTTGACCCGCGCGTGAATCCCGGGGAGTCCACCGGGGCCTCTCTTGCGCAGGCCCTCGGGCGCTCGCTCTCCGGGAAGCGCGTTCTGATCCCCCAGGGAAACATTGCGCGCGGGACGCTCTCCGAATCGCTCCGGGAGAACGGGGCAGTCGTGGACACCGTGACCGTGTATGTGACGTCGAAGCCGGAGGGGAAGCTGAGGGAGAGCTTCGTCCGGCGTGTGCTCTCGGGAGAATTCGACGTCGTCACGTTCGCCAGTCCCTCCGCCGCGGCGAATTTCGGCTCACTCTTCCGTGCGGAAGAACTGAGCGCGGTGGCCGATCACGCGAAGATTGCCGTCATCGGTCCCACGACGGCGGACGCGGTGAGGGAACTCGGGCTTGCCGTGGACGTCGTCGCCCGCGAATCGACGGCCCGCGGGCTCGTCGCTGCCATCGAAGAATTCTTCAGCTGAGTGCCAATGACAAATGACCTCTTCCTGCGCGCCTGCAGAAGGCAGCCCGTCGAACGAACGCCCGTCTGGATCATGCGGCAGGCGGGGCGCTACCTTCCCGAGTACCGCGCCGTGCGCGCCCGCCATGATTTTCTGACGATGTGCAAGACCCCCGCGATCGCCGCCGAGGTGACGATCCAGCCCGTGGACATCATCGGCGTCGACGCCGCGATCCTCTTTTCCGATATCCTCGTCGTCCCCGAGGCGATGGGGATGCAGCTGACGATGGTGGAGTCCCGCGGTCCCAGACTCGACCCGCCGGTACGTTCCGCGGACGACGTGCACGCGCTCAGGGAAGTCGACCCGGAAAAGGGGCTCCGGTTTGTCATGGACGCGATCGCGGAGGCGCGCAGGGGGCTGAACGGCCGCGTCCCCCTTATCGGTTTTGCCGGCTCCCCCTGGACGCTGGCCTCCTACATGATCGAAGGAGGAGGGTCGAAGGAATTCAAGAACATCAAGAGGATGATGCTCGACGAGCCCGAGCTCCTCACAAAGCTCCTTGAACTTCTCACGGTGAACATTCGGCGGTACTGTGAAGCCCAGATCGCCGCGGGGGTGCAGGCAATCCAGATATTCGATACATGGGGGGGAATTCTTGACCCCGGACACTACAGGAAGTTTTCGCTCGATCCCATGTTCGAAATTGTGTCCAGGATGCAGAAAGGGGACGCCCCCGTCATCGTGTTTTCCAAGGGGGCTTCGCACGCGCTCGGAGAGATCGCGGCGATCGGGGCGGACGTAGTGGGACTCGACTGGACCGTGGACATCGGGGCTGCCAGAAGCACGACGGGGGAGGGGGTGGCATTGCAGGGGAATCTCGATCCGTCGTTTCTCTACGCCTCCCCCGAAAACATACGGAAGGAAGTCATGTCGATCCTGAGGAGGTTCGGCCCCGGTCCGGGGCACATATTCAATCTGGGACACGGCATACTCCCCGACGTTCCGGTCGCGAGTGCTATTGCGATGGTGCGATCGGTGCATGAGGAGAGCCCCGCGTTTCACCGTTAGACGTACGGCGCGGGGCGTGCTGGAGGGTTGTCTGAAGCTTGACCGAGGGAATGACTATGACGTTACGAGTCTCCCGGTCCGGAGTGAACACCGGGCGCCGGGAAGCGTACTTTACAGAGAAGATCCGGCTCCGATCGTATGCCGCCTTTGAGAAGGTGAGGAGCGGCGGCCGCGGGCGGGGGAGCCTTCCGCGTCAGCTGTCGGGAGCGCTGGAGCGGGGGACGGGGCTGGATTTCGTTGCCGTCAGCACCCCCGGCGGGGGAGCTCTCGCCGCGCACGCGCCGGGTGCCGGACCGGATGAGCCCGGCGAAGCCGCTTTTGATCTTTCCGCACTACGGCCGGGGAAGGTTCTCGTTGCATCCAGGGAAGGTCGGGGGAACCTCTCCCGCGGTGTCCGGGTGCTCGGTCTCAAGAGCCTGGTTATCCTCCCGCTTCGTGCGGGGAAGGGCTTCCGCGGCGTTCTCGCCGCGGGATCGCGAACCCTGGACCTCGGTCATAAGGATGACATCCGGTTTCTGAAGTCGATCGCCGCGGGTGTCGCTGCGCTTCTTGTGGAGCGCGACAAACGCCGGACGCTCGAGGAGGAGACCGAAAAATACCATTCGCTTCTCCTGGGGATGCCCGACACGGTGATCGTTCTGGATCCGGCGGACGGGACGATTCTCGACGCCAACCCTCAGGCGGCACGGCTCACAGGGATCCCTCTTCCCGGTCTGAGGGGAAAGACGGTGTTCAGCCTCCATCCTCCCGCTTCAGCAGAAATGCACCGCGCCGCACTCCCCGGCGTGGGGAGAGAGTTCACGCAATACGGCCCCGTCGAATTTCAGCGTAGGACGGGGAAGCCCGTCCCCGCGGAGATCAATGCTCGGCGCATGAAGCTCGGAGGGAGGGATGTCGTCCTCTGCATCGTTCGCGACATCAGCGAACAGAAGAGGACGGAGGTGAAACTCGCGGCGTCCGAAGAGCTCCTCCGCATCATCGTCGAGGGGACGCTGGACATGTTCTTCTTCGTCAACGACACCGCAGGCGTCTTCACGTATCTCTCCCCCTCCGTCGGAAAGATCACCGGCTACGCACCCGAACACTGGAAGTCCCGCCACAGGGAATTCCTGACGCAGAATCCCGTCAACGACAGCGTGAAGGATTACGTCGCACGCGCCCTGAACGGAGGGGTGGCCGCCCCCACGTACATCTGCGAGGTGCGCCACGCCGACGGAAGGCCGTTGCTCCTGGAGATCAACGAGAAGCCGATATTCAAGGAAGGGGTGGTGATCGGGATACAGGGGGTGGCACGGGACATCACCGAGAAGAAACGCCTCGAAGCGGAGATTCTCGAATCACGCGATAACCTGAACAGGATCCTCGACCAGACTCCCCTTGCAGTAACCGTTCTCGACGCGCGGGGGAATCTCGTCGACGTCAACGAGGCGTGGCTCCGCCTCTTCGGCGCGGGGGGGAAGGACGGGGTGATCGGCAGGCTGAACGTCTTCCATTCGCCGTTCGTGAAGGGGACGGGGCTCGCGGAAGGGTTCGCCACGGTCTTCAGGGGGGAGATCGTCGACGTCCCCGCCATCACGATTGACCCGCGGAGCGCAGGTGAGGAACTTCCGCTGGAGGGCGCCGAGTGCACTGTGCACGTGCGCATGTTTCCGGTCTTCGAACGGAACGGGAAACTTGTGAACGTTGTTGCGATGATGGAAGATGTGACGGACCGGCGGAGGCTTGAGGAGCAGCTCATTCAATCCCAGAAGATGGAGAGCATCGGGCTGCTTGCGGGGGGGATCGCGCATGATTTCAATAACATCCTGGGAGGGATCCTGGGATACGCGTCGTTCGTGAAGTCGCAGATCCCGAAGGGGGACCGGATCTATCCCCACCTGGAGACGATAGAACGTTCTGCGCTCAGGGGTGCGGAACTGACGTCGCAGCTGCTGGGATTTGCGCGGGGCGGGAAGTACGTGGTCGGGCCGCTCTACATCAACGACATGGTCGAGGAGACCGCGGAACTCCTCCGGGGGACGATCGAAAAGAGCATCGTCGTGAACACGGTTCTCGATCCCTCTTCTCCCGTGATCGAGGCCGATGCGTCCCAGATGCAGCAGGTGCTTATGAACCTGTGCGTCAACGCGAGGGACGCGATGCCGGGCGGAGGAGAGCTGACGGTCACCACGCGGCGGCTTGACGCGCCGGATGCATTCCTCCGTTCCGCGCCCGGGGGGAAGGCCGGCCCCTACGTCAGGACCGATATCGCCGATACGGGGATCGGGATTGACAGGGCGATTCGCGGGAAGATCTTTGACCCGTTCTTCACGACAAAGGAGAAGGGGAAGGGGACGGGGCTCGGCCTGGCCACGGTGTACGGCATCGTGAAGAACCATAACGGGTTCATCAATGTCGAGAGCGAGATGGGCGCCGGGACGACGTTTTCGGTGTACATCCCGGCCATTGAGAAGAAAGCGGAGAAACTCCGGGAGATTGAATCCCGTCCCGAAGGGGGGCAGGAGACGATACTTGTTGTGGATGACGAGGAGACGATCCGCTTCCTCGTGCGCGACATACTCGAGGAGATTGGCTACAAGGTCATTGCCGCGGAGGACGGGTACAGGGCCCTCGAGATTTACGGCAAGCGGATGGCGGAGATCGATCTTGTGATACTCGACATGACGATGCCGGGGATGGGAGGCAGGGAGACATTCGAGAAGCTGAAGAAGCAGAATCCCCGCGTCCTTGCCGTACTCTCGACCGGCTATTCCGAAGACGAAAGGGCGCGCCAGATGCTCGCGATGGGGGTGAAGGCCTTCGTCCAGAAACCGTACAGGATCGACGACCTTGCGGGCGCGGTGCGCCGGATACTCGATTCCGCCGGAACCTGAAGACGGGTGAACGATGGGAACAGAAAAGCCTGTGGGGATTGTCCTTCTGCAGCTCGGTGGACCCGATTCGCTTGAGTCGGTCGAGCCTTTTCTTTACAACCTGTTCTGCGATCCCGACATTATCGATCTTCCGCTGGCGTTCCTCTTCCGGCGCATGCTGGCCGGGATCATTGCGAGGCGCCGCGCCCCCCGCGTGCGGGAGATCTATGCGCGCATCGGGGGGAGATCCCCCATTCTGAAACTGACGGCGCGCCAGGCTGCGGCGCTGGAACGCGCGCTCCGTCCCGGCCTCGACGCAAGGGTCGTGATCGCCATGCGCTACTGGCACCCGATGACCGGCAGGGCGATCGACGCGCTCGTTGAGGCGGGGGTTGAGGAGGTCGTCCTCCTCCCTCTCTACCCCCATTACTCGAAGACCACAACGGGTTCGAGCGTCCGCGAGTGGGAACGGGAGCTCAGGCGCAGAGGGCTCAGCCGCTTTCGCGTCAGAAGCGTCACGGGGTACTCCGAGCACCCTCTGTACATCGCGGCTATCGTGAGGAACATCGGCATCGCGCTCAAACGGGTCCCTGCTGAAGGGCGGAACGCGGTGCATCTTGTGTTCAGCGCTCATGGGACCCCGGTGAGCCTTGTGCGGGCGGGGGATCCCTATCAGGGGGAGATCGTGAAAACGTATGAGGCCGTGGTCCGGACCGGGAATTTCGGCCTCCCCCATCATCTCTGCTATCAGAGCAAAGTGGGGCCCCAGAAGTGGCTTGAGCCCTCGCTCGACGCGACGATCGAGCGCCTGGCGCATGAGCAGGTTTCCCGCGTGATCGTCATACCGATCGCATTCGTTTCGGACCATTCGGAAACGCTCTGGGAGATCAACATCGAGGCAAAACTCGAGGCCAGGCGGCTCGGCATCAGGTATTTTGATATGTCCCCGGCACTTCACACGTCTGCGGACTACATTGGCGCGCTCAGGGACCTCGTTATGAAGGAGCTCACGGCGTGAGCGGACGGATGGATGCCATTATCGTCGGCGGGGGGATATCAGGGCTCACCGTCGCATTCTTCCTGCGCCGTGCGGGGCTCGCCGTGTCCGTCCTTGAAGCCGGAGATTCCCCGGGGGGGACGATGAAGACCGTGGCGGAAGGGGGCTGGCTCGTCGAGACGGGTCCGAACAGCGCTCTTGAGACCACACCGCTCTTCGGGGAGATGTTCGAGGGGCTCGGGATCACGGGGGAACGGCTCTATGCCGACGCGGCCGCAGGGAGGCGGTACATACTCAGGGATGCGAAACTCCATCCCCTGCCGATGTCACCCGCTGCATTCATCGTGTCATCGCTCTGGAGCGCGGGGGGAAAACTCCGGCTCATGAAGGAACCGTTCGTGGGGCGCGCAGCGGAGGAAGAGACCGTGGCGCAGTTTGTCCGGCGCCGGCTGGGTCCGGAGTTTCTTGACTACGCGATCAATCCCTTCGTCGCCGGAGTCTATGCAGGGGACCCTTCATCGCTCAGCGTCCGCGCGGCGTTCCCGAAGCTCTATGCGCTCGAAGAGCGTTACGGGGGGCTCATCCGGGGGATGGTGCAGGGCGCGGGGGAGCGGCGAAAAAGAGCGGAGAAGGCGAAGGATCGCGCGCGGATGTTCTCGTTCAGGAACGGTATGCAGATCTTCCCGGACGCGCTCGCGCGGCTCCCCGGACTCGATATGAGGCTGGGATCCGCTGTCACGTCGGTGGAGCGGAAGGAGCCGCCGGAAGGGGGCCGGGGGTTCGTCGTGCGCTACAGGCGCGGCGGGAGGGAGGAGTCGCTCGAAGCTTCCGCGGTCGTCCTTGCCGTGCCCGCGTATGCCGCCGGGGAGCTGATCCGTCCGTTTTCCGCGCCCCTTGCAGAGGCACTCGGCCGGATTTTCTATCCTCCTGTCACGGAGGTCTTCCTCGGGTTCCCCTCCGCGTCAATGGGACGGCCTCTGGACGGATTCGGGTTTCTCGTCCCCGAGCGGGAGAAGAGGAACATCCTCGGGACGATCTGGACCTCCGCACTTTTTCCGGGGAGGGCCCCGGAGGGACATGTTGCGCTGACGACGTTCGTGGGGGGCTCGCGGCAGCCGTCGCTCGCGGAACGTGACGACGGCGAGCTCGCACGCATGGTCTCGGCGGAGCTCCGTACGCTCATGGGGGTCAGGGGGGATCCCGTGTACGCGAAGATCGTGCGCTGGCAGAAGGCCATCCCGCAGTACACGCTGGGGCATCTCGCCCTCATGGCGGAACTCGGGGAATTCGAGTCGTGTATGCGCGGGCTCTATCTCGGCGGGAACTACAGGGGAGGGATCGCCGTGGGAGACTGCCTGACGGCCGGGGAAAGCCTCGCCCGGCGGATCGCCGGCGAGAACGGCGTGCCGTCCGCCGGACCGCTATCGGCGTCCCTTCGTGAGGGAGATCATTCACAAGCGTGAAGGTGCAATCATGAACATCGTTGAGCCAAACGTCGCGTCGTTCCCGGTGTCCCGGCTCCGCAGGCTCCGCATGACGCCGGCGCTCCGGTCGATGGTCCGCGAAACGCATCTCGGCCCCGAGGATTTCATACTGCCGCTCTTCGTCGTACCGGGATCGAACGTGAAAAAGGAGATCTCGTCGATGCCCGGCGTCTTCCAGATGTCCGTGGATCAGATCGTCCGCGAATGCGCCGACGTGCATGCGCTGGGGATTCCCGCGGTGATATTCTTCGGCATACCCGCTGAAAAGGACGAAGTCGGTTCCGGCGCGTACGACGAACACGGCGTCGTCCAGGAGGCGCTCCGGGCGGTCAAGAAGGAGGTTCCCGGACTTTTCCTCATCACGGACGTGTGCCTCTGCGAATACACCTCACACGGTCATTGCGGGATCGTCAGGGATGGTGAAATCGTGAACGATGAATCGGTCGAACTCCTCGTCCGCGAAGCGGTCTCGCATGCGGAGGCAGGGGCGGACATGGTGGCCCCGTCGGACATGTTCGACGGCCGGGTCGGCGCCATCAGGCGCGGCCTCGATGAACACGATTTCCCCAACATGCCGATCATGTCGTACGCGGCGAAATACGCCTCGGGATTCTACGGTCCGTTCAGGGAGGCGGCGGAAAGCACGCCGAAATTCGGCGACCGGCGGAGCCACCAGATGGACCCGGCGAACGCCGACGAGGCGATAAGGGAGGTGGCGCAGGACATCGCCGAGGGGGCGGACATCGTCATGGTGAAGCCCGCCACGCCGTATCTTGACATCCTCTACCGGGTGAAGCACGCGTTCGGCATGCCGACCGCGGCGTACAACGTCAGCGGCGAGTACGCCATGGTCAAGGCGGCGGCAAGGATGGGCTGGATAGACGAGGAGCGCGTCATGATGGAGATGCTCACCGGCATCAAGCGCGCGGGGGCGGACCTGATACTCACATACTTCGCGAAAGCGGCGACGCAGGTCCTGAAGGGGGGAGGGGAGCGTTGAAGGGTAAAAGGGACACCCGGAAGTCCGACGCGCTGTTTGCAAGGGCGCTCGAGCTGATCCCCGGCGGCGTCAATTCCCCCGTGCGTGCGTTCGGCTCCGTCGGGTGCTCCCCCCCGTTCATTGCGCGTGCGGAAGGAGCGCATATCCGTGATGAGGACGGGAACGACTACATCGATTATGTCGGGTCGTGGGGCCCGATGATACTCGGCCATGCGCATCCCCGCGTCGTCGGCGCGGTAACGCGTGCGGCCGCTTCCGGAACAAGCTTCGGCGCGCCCACCGCCATCGAGGTGCAAATGGCCGGATTGATAACGCGTCTCGTCCCCTCGGTAGAGGTGGTCCGGATGGTGAACTCCGGGACCGAGGCGACGATGAGCGCACTCCGGCTTGCACGTGCGTACACGGGGCGCGAGAAGTTCATCAAGTTCGAAGGGTGCTATCACGGACATGCGGACGCTTTCCTGATCAAGGCGGGATCCGGGGCCATGACGCTCAGCGTCCCCGACAGTCCGGGAGTTCCCGCCGCCGTCGCTTCTCTGACGCTGAGCGCCGCGTTCAACGACCTCCCTTCGGTTTCAGCGCTCCTCGGAAGGAACAGGGGGGAAGTCGCCGCGATAATCGTCGAGCCGGTCGTCGGCAACATGGGGTGCGTCCCTCCGGAACCCGGATTCCTCGAAGGCCTCAGGCGTCTCGCGACGGAAGAAGGGGCGCTCCTGATATTCGACGAAGTGATGACGGGATTCCGTCTGGCACCCGGGGGAGCACAGGAACGGTACGGGGTGAAGCCCGACCTGACGACGCTCGGAAAGATCATCGGCGGGGGACTCCCCGTGGGGGCGTACGGGGGGAAGCGGGAGATCATGGCGATGGTGGCCCCTTCGGGCCCCGTCTATCAGGCGGGGACGCTCTCGGGGAATCCTCTTGCGATGAACGCCGGGTTCGAGACGCTCACGATACTTGCGGAAGACCCGGGTCTGTATGAGTCGCTCGAAAGGAAATCGGGACGCCTGGCCGAGGGGATGGTGCATGCCGTACAGTCGCTCGGGCTCCCCCTCACGCTGAACCGAGCGGGCTCGATGTCAACGCTCTTCTTCACGCCGGAGAAAGTCACCGGCTATGCAGGGGCTCTGGCCTCCGATACGAAGAGGTTCGGCGCCTATTTTCGCGGGATGCTTCGCCGCGGGATCTATCTCGCCCCGTCGCAGTTCGAAGCGGGGTTCGTATCCGCGGCGCATTCCGACGAGGATATCGACAGGACAATCGACGCGTGCCGTGAATCGCTTGCTGCCGCATTTGCGAAACCCTGACGCGAGCGGCTCCGTCGCAGTGTGTCAACAGGAGGTCGCATGTTCACGCTCAGATGCAGTTCCTACGCGGACGGCGGGCTGATCCCTCTCCGGTATGCCCACCGGTCGGTCCAGGGGGGGGAGAACGTGTCTCCGGGCTTCTCGTGGGAGGATCCTCCGACGGGGACGAAATCGTTCGCCCTCTCGATCGTGGACCCTCATCCGGTGGCGAACAACTGGGTCCACTGGTTCCTCATCGACATTCCGTTCCAGGAACGGGCGATCCGGGAGGGGGCGTCTCGGGGGGGAAACCTCCCCGCGCATGCGAAGGAGCTCCTGAACTCGTACAACGAGATGGGATACGGAGGTCCTGCGCCTCCCAAAGGATCCGGACCGCATCCGTACATCGCCACGCTGTACGCGCTCGACGTGTCCTCACTCCCTCTTGGGAAAGACACGCTCCTCTCCGCGTTCCTGAGAGCGGTGGAAGGGAAGAGCATTGCGGAAACTTCGATGAAGGGGTATCACGAGCGTAAGTGATGCGGGACGTTTCGCAGGGGCATTCATCTACAGCATCCGGGCCACTTCCTTCGCTATCGCCGGTGAGGCCGTAAGTCCGGGCGAGTCGATTCCCACAAGGTTGATGAGCCCCGGGAGACCCCTGTCAGTCTCCTCCCGTATGACGAAATCCCTGGCGGGCTCTCCCGGACCCTGCAGCTTCGGCCGGATGCCGCTCATGTCGGGTGTCAGGTCTTCGTCACGGATATGCGGGAGTATTCTGCGGACGGAGGCTCCGAATGCGGACCGCTTCTTTTCATCAACCCGGTAATCCTGCACACGCCCCTTCTGGTATTCTATATCCGGTCCGAACCTGAGCCGCCCGCCCAGGTCGACGACCGCATGGACACCCAGCGTTTCGTTCGTCGGGACTGGATACACAAGGCGGCTCACGCACCCGCTCAAAGAGGGGGGGAGGGCGAAGTAGCACCCCTTGCTGTAATGAAGCCTGTACCCCGCCTTCTCCGCGTCTACGCCGGCAAGAGACGCGATCGTGTCTGATTCCAGCCCCGCCGCATTGATGACCCGCTCGGATGTGATCGTGGAGATGACTCCCCCTTCGTTCACCGTGATCAGGTAGTCTCCGGGTCTCCGCTCCAGAGCCACCACGGCGCAGCGCGTCTGTATCACCGCCCCCTGTTCCCGCGCAGCCCTGTCGAAATACTCCATGAGGCCGTGTGCGCTGATGATTCCCGTGTCCGGGGAAAAGATGCCGCCGGCGGTGACGATCTGCGGTTCGATGCCGTGGACCTCCGCTGCGGTCATCATCCGGAGACGGACGCCGTTTCCCGTCCCGAGTGCGTACAGGCGGTGGAGTTCCCCCTCCTCGCCGGGGCGCGTGGCGGTGATGATTTTCGTGATGCGGCGGTGAGGGATGCCCGCCCCGGAGCAGAGATCGTACAGGAGCCGGTTTCCCTCCACGCAGAGCCGCGCCTTGAGCGAGCCGTTCGAATAGTAAATCCCCGCGTGGATGACTTCACTGTTGCGGCTCGAAGTCTCCTGTCCGCATTGTGCGTTCCGCTCCAGCAGGAAGAGGGGCGCGTGGCGCCGTGAAAGCTCCGCGGCGATCGCCAGTCCGACGACTCCTCCCCCGATGACAGTCAGAGCGGCATCAGCCATTGCCGGTCACTCCATGATGTGCGGCGATTCCACAAGGACCCATGTTGCGTCGGGTGAAGTCCCGGCGCTGCTGAAGAACTCCGCCGTGCTCCTCTTCCGGGAATTGATCCTGATTTTGAGTCCCGCGGAATACAGGAGAAGCGGGATGTCGTTCTTCGAATCGCTTGCCGCGAGGAGGGGGACCGTGTTCGTGAGGCGCCGGAGAGCGTCGATCTTCCCGGCGCGGATCGGGACCGGACCGGCCGTCAATTCGGTGAGCACGCCGTTCTGCACCTCCAGCTCTATGCCGATGACCCGTTCGGCGGGGATGCCGAGTGCCCGGACGACCGGCTCCACGCTCCACTTATTGCTCCCCGAGACTGCCCATATGTCGAACCGGCGCTCAGTGAGCGCCCTGATCAGCTCGACGGATTCCGCGATGTACCGGGCGCCGCGCGGGAGATCCCGCCCGCCCAGCAGCACTCGTCCGGGCTGCGAGGAGAATTCCTCCTCCCATGCTTCGTCCGCCAGGCGCCGAACCTCCGCGGGGGTGTACCCGGCGAAGAGCCGGACGATGTCGGCGCACGCCTTTTCCACCGCCCCCGAGGCGATCTGGTCGAAATAGCGCCCCAGGAGCATCTCCGCGAATGCGTGGTACGCGTTCCGGGCATTCCGCTCCTCCCCTGCCAGCGGGGCGAGTTCGGCGTAGAGTCTCTCCAGCTCGTCCCTCCGGGGATGATCCGGCCAGACCGAGGCGGGGGACCGCCGGAAATGAAAATGCTCGATCTGCCTGTAGAACATCGCTTCCCCGATGTCCCCCTGAATCACCGTCCCGTCGCAGTCGAACACGGCGAGCGGGCGGGGGCCCGTTGCGTGGTTGCTGTGCGTATCGAGAAAAGCCGCTACGGCGGGGTCGTCGAGTATCGTCATGCCCTGGTCGTGGATGTCCGGAGTGCCTCAACATACGAAGTGAAGAACGCAAGAGCAAGATTGCAACTCTCGGACCAAAGAGGTATATTAATCCATGACGCGTGCCCGCCCGAGCAAGTCCGCCCCGCTTCCGCCGGGACGGATTTTCTGTTATTGACGATACCGCATGAACACGATCCGGAATTTCTGCATCATCGCCCATATCGATCACGGCAAATCGACGATCGCCGACCGCCTCCTGGAGAGGACGGGCACGATCACGCCTCGAGAGATGAAGTTCAACCAGGTCCTCGACGACATGGACCTGGAACAGGAACGCGGGATCACGATCAAGCTTCATGCAATCCAGATGCACTACGGCGCCCGGGACGGCGTCTCGTACACGCTCAACCTCATCGACACGCCGGGCCACGTGGATTTTTCCTACGAGGTCTCGCGGTCCCTTGCCGCCTGCGAGGGGGCGATACTCGTCGTGGATGCATCGCAGGGGGTGGAGGCGCAGACGATAAGCAACCTTTACCTTGCGATCGACGCGGGACTCGAGATCATCCCCGTGATCAACAAGATCGACCTCCCGAGCGCGACCGTCGACGCGGTCCGGGGCCAGATCAGGGACCTTCTCGGCTGCACGGACGACGAGATGATCCTGGCAAGCGCGAAGTCCAACATCGGGATCGACGAGATCCTCGAAGCCGTCGTGCGGCGCGTTCCCCCTCCCTCCGGAGACCCCGCGCTTCCACTGCGCGCGCTGATATTCGATTCGGTGTTTGACACGTTCCGGGGGTCGGTCGTCTACATCCGCGTCGTCGAAGGGACGCTCCGCGAGGGGGACAGGATCATGTTCTTCCACATGGGGAAGCCATTCGACGCGGAGGAGGTCGGCGTTCTGGAGATGAAGCGCCTGAGGACGGGGGAGCTTGCCGCGGGAAACGTGGGCTACCTCATCGCCGGTGTGAAGGACGTTCACGACACAAAGGTCGGCGACACCGTCACCTCCGCCTCCCGACCGGCGCAGAGCGCGCTGCCGGGATACAAGGAGGTGAAGCCGATGGTGTTCAGCGGCGTCTACCCGACGAACGCGGAGGATTTCGAGGATCTCCGGAGCGCGATCGAGAAGCTGCAGCTCAACGATTCTTCGCTCATCTACCAGCCGGAGACGTCGACGGCGCTCGGTTTCGGGTTCCGGTGCGGGTTCCTCGGCCTGCTCCACATGGAGATCGTCCAGGAACGGCTTGAACGGGAATACAATCAGAACATCATCAACACCGTTCCCAACGTCGAATACCGGGTGACGAAGACGGGGGGAGACGTCGTCCTCGTGGACAACCCCTCCACAATGCCGCCGCTCGGGGAGGTGGCGATGGTGGAGGAACCGTTCGTCAGGGCGCAGGTCATTGTCCCCGTGGAATTCGTGGGGAACATCATGAAGCTCTGCATGGACAGGCGGGGCATTTACAAGAACACCACGTACATCGACCCCACGCGCGCGGACATCACGTACGAGCTCCCCCTGAGCGAGATCATATTCGACTTTTACGACAAATTGAAATCGACGAGCCGCGGATACGCGTCGTTCGATTATGACCTCCTGGATTTCCGCGAGTCGGATCTCGTCAAGCTCGACATTCTCCTCAACGGCGAGTCGGTCGACGCGTTTTCCTCGATCGTGCACAGGGACAAGGCGCACGACTGGGGGAAGAGACTCTGTGTCAAACTGCGCAAGCTGATCCCGCGGCAGATGTTCGAGGTGGCGATCCAGGCGGCGATCGGCAGCAAGGTCGTGGCGCGCGAGACGATTTCCGCGATGAGGAAGAACGTGCTCGCAAAGTGCTACGGCGGCGATATCACCCGCAAGCGGAAGCTGCTCGAGAAACAAAAAGAGGGGAAAAAGCGTATGAAGCAGGTGGGACGCGTCGAAATCCCCCAGGAGGCGTTCCTGGCGGTACTCTCAATGGAAGACGAATAAGGAGGCCCATGGCAAAAACAAACCGCTCGGCGGCGGGGAAGGAGCACCCGGACGTGAAGAAGGAGCCCGTGAAGGATTTCCTGAAGGATCTCGTGTTCGTGCTCGTGTCGTTTTTCTTTCTGAACAGCTTCGTCCTCGCATCGTTCGAAGTTCCCACCGGATCGATGGAGAATGAAATCATGGCGGGCGATTTTCTCTTCGTCAACAAATTCATCTACGGCGGAACCACCCCCAGGACGATCCCGTTCACAAACGTTCGCCTCCCCTGGTTCCGCGTTCCCGCGCTGCGTGACGTCAGGCGCGGGGACGTCATCGTGTTCGAGTTTCCCGGGCAGCGCGAGGAGATCCAGTCGCCGGAATTCATGTTCTATCTCAAGCGCTGCGTCGCGCTCAGCGGGGACACGATTCAGGTGATCAACAGAATCCTCTACGTGAACGGGAAGCCCGCGCCGATTCCGCGCAACATGAAATTCAACAACTTCAACCCGCGTCCGCAGGGTTACGCCGACCCGAAGATCTTCCCCCGCGATGCGCCGTACAACGAGGATTTCTGGGGCCCGGTCGTCGTCCCGAAGAAGGGGGACGTTGTGGAACTGAACGCGTCTACGTTCCCCCGGTGGGCGACGTTTATCGGGAGGGAAGGGCACCGGGTGCGGTTGGACGACCGCGCGCGGGTCGCCATCGACGGCGTCCCCGTGACGAAGTACGTCATCCAGCGGGACTACCTGTTCGGCATGGGGGACAACAGGGACAACAGCCTGGACTCCCGGTTCTGGGGATTCATACCCCAGGAGAACATCGTCGGTTCTCCGATGATCGTGTACTGGTCGTGGGATCCCGACTTGCCCCTGGCGAGCATCGTCGACAAGATCGCATCGATACGTCTCGGCCGCATCGGCACGCTCATCCGATAGCATGGAACGGACGCCTGTCGGAATGCCCGGTCCCGGCCGGGGGCGCCTCCTCCGGCGCCTCCGGGATGTAGCGGAGGTCCTTGCGGTGACCGTCGTGCTTGCGCTGGGCGTTAAGACGTTTATTGTCGACGCGGTCCACGTGCCGAGCGCGTCGATGGAGAACACGATCCTGGCTGGGGATTTCCTCCTCGTGAACAAGTTTGTCTACGGCCCATCCACGCCCCACTACATGCCGCTCACGGGGAGCAGGCTTCCCGTTCTGCGTCTGCCTGCCCCCGGTTCTCCCGGGCGCGGGGACGTGATCGTGTTCTACGCGCCGGACGGCACACCCCCGCGGCTCTACGTCAAGCGGCTTATCGGCCTCCCGGGGGATACCGTGATGTTCCGCGCCGGTGCGCTGTTCGTGAACGGCCGCGAAGTGGGGCTTCCGCGGACTGCAAAGCCGGCGCAAAGGCCCCCTCCCGATTTCGGTCCGGTCGTCGTCCCGGAGGCCGGGGAGACGATTCCGCTCCGTGAAGGCGATGCGGGACGCTGGGAACCGCTGGTCAGGCTCGAGGGGCACGTGATCGCCCGTTCCCCTGCGGGTGAAATCCTCCTGGACGGCGTTCCCTCCCGGTTCTACAGGGTCAGGGAGAATCACTTCTTCGTTCTCGGCGACAACCGGGACGACAGCCTCGACAGCCGTGTTTGGGGGTTCGTCCCGTTCGACAGCATCGTCGGGCGGGCCATGCTTGTCTACTGGTCGGTGGACGAAAGCGCGGGAATGCGCTGGACCCGCGCCGGCACCGTGATCAGGTAAAGGATCGTGCCCACATCTGACCCTATGGCATCCCTGTACGTCCATATCCCGTTCTGCCAGCGCAAGTGCGTCTACTGCGACTTCTATTCGATCGAGACCGTCGCGCTGATGGATGGATTCCTCGATGCGCTCGAGAGGGAGATCGTGCTCGCCGCCCCGCGTGGGGGCGGCGCCACGTTCGGCACGCTCTTCTTCGGAGGAGGGACGCCGTCGCTCCTGTCGGTTGCGCAGCTTGGGAGGGTGATGAGTGCTCTCCGCGGGGCGTTCGCGATAAGCCGGAACGCCGAAATCACTCTCGAGACGAATCCCGGCACAGTCTCTCTGGAGACTCTCCGGGGCTACAGGTCACTCGGGGTCAACCGGCTCAGCATCGGCATCCAGTCGTTCAACGAAGACGAACTGCGGTTCCTGGGCAGGATTCACGACGCGCCGCAGGCGGAGAGATGCGTTGGACTCGCGCGGGAGGCGGGATTCAGCAACGTGAGCATCGACCTGATCTACTCGCTCCCGGGGCAGACCGCGGTGCAGTGGGACGCGACGCTCGCGCGCGCGATCGGTCTCCGGCCGGACCACGTTTCGGCGTACAGCCTCATCGTGGAGGACGACACTCCTCTTGCGCGGATGGTGTCGGCGAAGCTGGTGTCGCCGAATCCCCTCGAGGCGGAGGCGTCGTTGTACGAGCAGACGATGGGCGTGATGGCGCGCGCCGGGTTTGAGCATTACGAGGTCTCCAACTACGCCATGCCGGGATACAGGAGTCTCCACAACTCCGCCTACTGGTCACACGAGCCCTATCTGGGCTTCGGGCCTTCCGCCCACTCGTTCTGGACGGGGCGGGATGGAGAACCACCACTGCGCTGGTCCAACATCCCGGCGCTGGGGAGATACTGCGACATGCTCCGCGGCGGGGAAATGCCTGTTGCTTCCCGCGAATCGGTGACTCGCACGCAGCTCTGCAACGAGAGGATCTTCCTCGGGCTGAGGAGCGCCGGCGTGGACCTCAGTGTGCTTGAACGCGAATTCGGCATCCCCGCGGACAGGCTTGCGCTTGCGGACGCACTCGTGGAAGAAGGGGTGGCCGTCCTCGAGGGGACGCGACTCTGCCTGACACCCCGCGGGTATCTTCTCTGCGATGAGATTGCGGCACGCATGATGGTGTAACGCTCATTCCCCACATTCCCGGGGTCGGACAATGAAAGTACTCGTCACGGGGATCGACGGCTTCGTTGGAAGCCATGCCGCTGAATACCTCCTCGGTCTGGGCGGCGTGGAGCTGCACGGGACGCATTTCCCGCGGCAGAAGACGGGCAATATCGATCATCTGCGCGGGCGCATCACGCTCCATGAAACGGACATCGTCGACGCGGATGCCCTCCGGCAGATCTTCATGGCGCTGCGCCCCGACAAGGTCGTCCACCTGGCGGGGCAGGCTTTCGTCCCCACAGCGCTTCGCGATCCTTTCGGGACGTTCAACGTGAACATCATGGGGGGGGTCGCGCTCCTCGACGCGGCGCGGCACCAGGCGCAGGCCACAGGCGCGGGCCCGGACATCCTCCTCGTCAGTTCGGGGGAGGTGTACGGGAAATCCCATCTTGAGCCGATCTCCGAGGATTCCCCCGTCCGGCCGGAGAACCCGTATGCCGTCAGCAAGGCGAGCGTCGACCTCATCGGCCAGGAATACCGGCGGACATTCGGGCTCCGCGTCAGCGTCGTCCGTCCGTTCAACCACGCGGGGCCCCGTCAGAGTCCGGTCTTCGTCTCTTCGGACTTCGGGCGCCAGTTTGCCCTGATCGCCGCCTCGAAGCAGGAGCCCGTGATCCGCGCCGGCAACATCGAAGCGCGGCGCGACTTTACGGACGTCCGGGATGTCGTCCGCGCCTACTGGGCGATACTGACGCACCCCTCGGAGCACATGGTCTTCAATCTCTGCTCGGGGCGCATCGTCGCCATACGTGATCTCATCGATATATTCCAGGAAGTGTCCGGGATCCGGGTCACCGTCCTGAGCGAAGCCTCGCGCACAAGAGGAGGGGACGCCCCGCTTATCGCCGGGAGCTTCGCGCGCCTGAATCAGGCGACGGGATGGGAGCCGCGGATCCCGCTTGCGCAGACGCTGTCGGACGTCTACTCCTACTGGAAGGAAGAGATCGGGCGGGGCGAATGAACATACTCATCGTCAACTGGCAGGACATCAGAAACCCCCTCTCCGGCGGCGCGGAGGTTCACTTGCATGAGATCTTTTCCCGGATCGCGCGCATCGGACACCGCGTCACGCTCTGCTGTTCATCGTACCCGGGAGCTCCGCACGAGGAGATCATCGACGGGATCAGGATCCTCCGCTCCGGCGCACGTCCTCTCTTCAACTTTGTCTTCCCGTTCACGTACATCGCCCGGCTCAGGGGAGCGGATTTCGACGTCGTCGTGGAGGATCTGAACAAGGTCCCCTTCTTCACCCCCCTCTATGTCAGGCGACCGCTGGCGGGGATCGCGCACCACCTCTTCGGGAAAAGCGTGTTCCGTGAAACAGGGCTGATCCCCGCCGCCTACGTCTATCTTCTGGAGCGCTGCGCGCTTGCGCTCTACAGGGGGAGAATCCCGTTCATGGTTGTCTCACGCAGCACGGAGGAAGAATTCCTTTCCGCCGGATTTCCCCCCGGCAGGCTCGCCGTCATCCACAACTGCGTCGATCACGCGCGGTACTCGACCGGCGACGGCGTGAAAAGCCCTGATCCTCTGGCGGTGTATTTCGGGCGCCTGAAGAGGTACAAAAGCGTCGACAATTTCCTTGCGGCCCTCCCTTCCGTGATCGCCCGGTTCCCCGCCCTGAAGGCCGTCGTGGCGGGAGAAGGGGACGACATGGACCGGCTCGTGGGGATCGCGCGCAGGCTCGGCATCGGGGAGGCGGTGCGGTTCACCGGGTATGTGACGGAGGAAGAGAAGGTGGATCTGCTCAGGAGGGCGTGGTTCACCGTGACGACATCGCTGAAGGAGGGTTGGGGGCTGACCGTGATCGAGTCCAATGCCTGCGGCACGCCATCGATCGCGGCGGACGTTCCGGGGTTGAGGGACGCGGTCAGGGAGGGGGAGACCGGCCTGCTCTATCCTCACGGGGATGTCCGTGCGCTCGGCGAGCGGATGATCCGGCTTCTGGAGGACGGGGCGCTCCGTACACGGCTCGGCGAGGGGGCGGTCCTCTGGGCGGGGACGTTCAACTGGGACGACGCAGCGGAGAAGACAGTCACGTTCCTCTCCCGCGTTGCGATCACCTCATGAGGCGGCAGTATCTGCTGCAGTGCGCCGTTCACGTGCGCCCCCGTCGTTGGTTCTTGCGCCCGTTCAGTTCAGAAACTCCCATGAAATGCCGAACCTGATTGCGCGCTCTCCCCCCGGGTAGTACGGGGTGCCGTAGTACCGTATGTTGGCGAGGTTCTCCCATATGAAGTGAATATACGCGTCGCCGATGTGTCCGATAAGGAAGAAATCGGCGCTTGCGCTCGTCCCGAGCGGGGTCCCCGGATTCGTCACGTATGCGATCATCTCCGGATTGAAGACGGAGCCCGAATACCCGAGCGCGAACCGTCCCTGGAACCCCGTCTTCAGCTCCAGATTGTCGTTCACGAGCCTGCTGCGGAAAAAAAGGCCGCCTCTTCCCGAGACTTTCGGGAACGCCTCGAGCGTCGCGCCGCCGGATTTCTGAACAATGTACTCCACGTTCCCTTCGAGCGAGAACGAGCGGTACCTGACGTCGAGAGAGGCGGTGACGCCGCTTGAGATGAGCAACGGGCCGTTGGCGATGAGCGCGCCGGGAAACGGCGATGCGGTCCCGCTGTACGGGCTGTAGATGATCGGGTCCGTAACCGTCCTGTGGAACACGGCGATGCGGACCGTCCCCCCCCCGGGCATCGCGATTGACGCTCCCGCCTCCTCCACCGCGTGATGCTCTGCAGCGACGGCGCCCGTCCGGATGACCGTCGAATCGGTCCAGTAAAGCTCCTGATAATCCGGCACGCGCCACGACGTGCTCGCTCCGCCGTAGAGGCTCAAGAGCGGGCCGATCCGGAGTGTGGCGTCCGCCCCGTACCCCGCGTACTCTTTCCGGAGGTACGAGTCAAGCCTCCCGTACGCCGCCAGGGTCAGCGGGCCGCCGGGGTCGATCTCCTCTTTCGCCCAGACAGCTCCCACCACGTTCCTGAGGCGCCCCAGGTTCGGGCTCCCTTCAATCTGCCTGAGTTCCACGTTCCCTCCGGCGCTGAATCGCTGGAAGCCCGTGGCAAAATCCTGCGACGCCTGTGCGCCCATCCACGATGAGACGTGGTCCGAGGAGACCTGTGCGGGGAACACGTGATACGAGTCCTCCCGCTCGCGGAATTCCCTGAGCGCGTGCGAGTAATAGAGCGTGAGCGTCGAAACATCCGCCGTGTCGGGGAGAAACGTCCCGACAAGCGAGAGATCGAGGTCGTTCCTCGTCAGCTTCTCGTACGTGCTGTCCTGCTTCACCACCGCAAGCGTATTGTCAAACGCATACGCCCCGCCGCTCTTCGTGATATCCACGCCGCCGTTCATCTGCGTCTCGGTCGAGGTGAGATAATGCGAGAGGATGACGTTCAGATCATGGGAGACGTTGTACCTGATCTTCTCGCGCGCATTCCAGGCGTCGTCGGCCTCGCCGGGGAAGCGCCCGTCCGTGGTCTGGTGCTGGAATCCGACGGTGACGTTTGTTTTCCTCGAGATGTTCTGGCTGAACGTCCCGTCCACGGTGGAATAGCCGTACGCGCCTTCGGAATAATTGAGCTTGGTGAACGCCTTGTTGCTGTTGTAGTTTTTCGTGACAAGGTTGACCGCCGCCCCGGTGCTGTTGAGTCCGTAGAGGAATGCCCTGGGCCCCGTAATCACCTCGATCCTGTCCGCGTATTCGGGCGTGAATGCGTAGATGTTGAATATGCCGGAGGCGGGGTCGTTGACGCCCCTCCCGTTGACGAGAAAAGAGACCCCCCGCCAGTCCACCCCGTCGAACGTCGGCTGGCTGTACTGCCCTTCGCTTTCCTGGTCGCGCAGGAACATCCCCGGGTAGGTTTCGAGAATCCCCCCCAGCGATCGGTAGTCAACCCAGTGGAGGTCACCCATCGTCCTCACGAGGGATGAATCGGCGAACCTGTCGACCGTCCCCACGAGCGACGGTGTGCTCATCCGCCCGAGTGTGTCTGCCGCGGCAGTGGCGCTCGAATCGGCGCTCCTCCGCGCGGCCGTATCGGCGGGCGCGCCCCTTGAACGGAGAGAATCGGCATGTGCGGGGCGTGTCACGGCGGAGTCCGGTGCCGTGGAGAGGCCGGGAAGCGCGGCTGCTGCGGAAGGGAGAAGGACAAGAAGAAGGAACGCAGGAAGGGGCGGGCGCCTGCGGGCCGGAGATCCGGGCCGGTCTCTCCGGGGGATGAAGGGGTAACGTCGCACCGCTAGGCCCGGAAATGTGGAGGAGTGATGAACGTACGGAAATTGAGAGAATCGAGCGGGCGCGCCG